>SL_7KL_010_BRINEDRAFT_10000424_pt1 | contig 19975 bp, 14 predicted proteins | sample SodLak_010_BRINE_FD_10663 | JGI IMG/M metagenome (IMG submission 10663)
GTTTCGGCAACGGCCTGCCGGCGCATGTCATCCCGCTCACCGTCAATGAGGCGACGCAGATCGGCCCCGAAATCATCGCTGCGGCTTTGGCATGGGGCGCCGGCGGTCTGCGCATCCTCACCCGCGAACGCCCGCGCCACGCCATTGACGGGCTGGAGCGCACGCTCGCCCTGATGGAGACGATCACCAGCGGCACCGGCCACGGCCCGGAAACGCTCGCCCTGATCCAGACCGACGATCCCGATGCGCTGGAAGCCGCGCTCGCGGACGACCCCGTCGCGATGCCGGAAAGCCGCGCCTCGTTCTTCGCGCCGGAGGACAAGCGCGGGCTCCTGACCCTGGCGATGACGCAGATGAACCGCCATGCACCGCAGCCGGCCAAGGCGATCGCCCTGCCCGAGGGCGCGCCCTTCGGCCAGGTCGCGCTCGATACGGATGCCTGCACGCTCTGCCTCGCCTGTGTCGGCGTCTGCCCGACCGGGGCGCTCTCCGACAATCCCGATTACCCCATGCTGCGCTTCACCGAGAGCGCCTGCGTGCAATGCGGATTATGCGAGACGACCTGCCCGGAAGACGCGATCACGCTCGTGCCCCAGCTCGATTTCGAAGCCTGGGAGGAGCCGAAGAAGCTGCTCAAGCAGGAGGAGCCCTTCGCCTGCATCAGCTGCGGCAAGCTGTTCGGCACCAAGGCGAGCATCGAGCGCGTCCAGTCCAAACTGAGCACGCACTGGATGTTCTCCGGCCCTGCCGGCGAGCAACGCCGCCGCGTCCTGCAAATGTGCGAGGATTGCCGCGTCGAGGCCGTCGTCAACGAGGGCTTCGATCCGCATGACGAGAGCATGCGCAAGGTGCGCACGACCGATGATTATCTCAAAGGGTGACGCGCCGCTCCGGAGGACCGGGGCAGGATGATGGGAACTGGTACTGGAAAACCTCTGCTGCTACGCAGGGTGTTATCAGAATAAATCTGGCACCGGCATCGGGTCACCCGGTTCACGGCCAAGCGGCTCTTTATAAAATCGTGCGGTGAACATGTAATAACTGCTTGTTTCGGTCGATGTGAATGCCCAACAATCGTCATCGTCCTGAGCACAATTACCAGCCTCGCGCATCCGCGCACGCGTCGCTTCAACATCGTACTCGCGCCCCTCAAGCGGATCCATGTTGAGCAGGACCGGAACATTTGGTTCGGTTGCCACCCCGCGGTAACCCGAACCACTTTCCCGATATTGGATACCAATATAGGCATGCATATTATCACCGTATCTTTCAGTTAATTCAGGCAGAAGCGGCCGTTCTGACGGTATTCTCCCGCCGGGCACGCCATTTAATACAACGCCCTCCTCGGCTATTTCTCTGTTCGTCACGAAATCCGGGACCACGTGTAACTTGCCGATCTGCAAGAGAAAGAAATTATCGGGATAACGCTCCATCATATCGTGGATAGCTTCACTCATTCCCTCAGTCCGGCTTGCATGTTGCCCGGTTTCATCGAATGTGAATCGATTGCGGTCTACCAGAACGACGCGTGCGTCATTTCTGTAATTTCTGATGACATCGTGCTCCAGCATCCGGCGAAAAGTGTCGATAGTGCCGGGATTATCGACGGTCTCACCAGTTTCGTTCTCGTGACGGATCAGGGCTGCGAGATACTGATGCTGCAGCGCGACCGATCCACGGGCCAGGAACTCATCTTCGTCGATGTCCCCGTCATAGAGTTTGTCAATTAATTCGTCGACATATGGCGTCGTTGGCGATTCGATCGCGTATATCAGATCTTTTCCGACCTCGCCGGTGCGCAGATAGTACCCGGTAAACTGATAAATGGCCTCCGATACGTTTGAATGCTCCTCAGGCATCATGGCAAGTCTGAAATTCGGATTATTCGCACGGCGCTCCTCTATATCGTTAGCAATAATGGCGGCTGCCTCATAGAAATAGAGAATCTGCGATGGATCTATGCGGTCGACCTGAACCGCTCCATACTCATTTTTCTGCATCTTCACATCGGCTAATGCACGGGCATCCGGTCGGTTGGAGCCGGGCGGCCAAACCGATGGTAGGGAGGAGCTGGGCAGCATATCGACCTGACGGCGGTGTGGAGCAAGGTCGCCATAGCTTGGAGGCAGTCGAAACGCGAGTTGCTCATCCTGAGGCTGTGATCTGGTCGGCATGCCAGCCTGACCGACATTCAATGAGATGCTCATGAAAACCTCTTGGAAAAATGAATTAATAATAATCTATTAATTATCATTAATGTCACGCCCGTTTCAAGGTTTTTCGCACCCCCGGTCACTCCGCCGCCTCGCGCGACAACGCGCCCTCGCTCAACGGCGTCGCGATCCGGTACAGTGTTTCGATCAGCGCGTCCTTGAGCTGCGGCGTCAGCGTATGGCCGTCGACGAAATCGGGCGCGGGCCGGAAAGATGGTCGGCGATGAACGCGGCGATGATGTCTTGTTGCTGCGGGTCCGCCTGGTGCCAGGCGCGCTGCAACAGATGCCGCACGCTCTCGCTTCCGCCCGGCGGGATCACGATGCCGCCCGGCGGCAGTGGTTGCAGGCCGAGCGCGGCTTCCACCTGGCCCGGTGCCACGCGCTGACCCAGCATCATCGAGAGCCAGATCGGCACGTCGATCGCGCGCTGCTCAGCGAAACTGTTCTCAAAGGTCAGGGTCGCGGTCTCCTGCGAGCGCATCAGGCCGGTGCGCGCATCGGGGCGCGATTCCCGCACGAGATAGAAGGCGGTGCGCAGACCGACGATGTCTCCGAAACTCATGGAAGGGCCGAGATTGAGCTTGATGCGGACCTTGTCGGCATAGCCGTGCAGCGCATCCGGGGCGAACCGGGCCGCGACATCGAATTCGCCGGGCACGGCGCGGTCCATCGGCAGATGCACCGCCCCGCCGCTCACCAGCGAGACGATCCAGTTCACGAAATGCTCCGAGGGCAGGAAGTTCGCATCGATCGTATCGCGCCCGCCCGGTATGCGGCCCGGCGGCGCCGAGAGCCGCGCACGGAAACCGGGCCTGTGCGTCGCCTCGACGTTCTGCGGGCCGAAATCCTCGAGGAAACCGGGCTGCCCGGCAAGCGGTTCACCGCTTTCGAGACCGGCACGGACCTGCTCGGCAAGGACGGCCTGCTCTTCCGGATTGTCAACATAAGGGGTCTGGAACCGCATGGCGAAGCGCCCGTCGCCCACGGCGCGGTCGATCACGGCAATGAATTCGCGCGGCAGGATACTGCCGGCCGGAATGACGATCTCGCTGGCCAGTTCCTCGCGATACTCGGCGCCCGGCATGCCGAACGGGCCGATTTCGAATGACGGCGTGTAGAACTCGAACATCGTCTTGCCGATGCGCAGATCGGCATTGAGCCTGAACATCGCGCCGTCGCTGTGACCGAAGATATCGACCGCCCCCGCAGCTTCCTCTTGCGTCAGCGGCGTGACGTCGAGGGCAAGCCGGCCCCTGACTTCAGCGAAGCCCGGATTCTGCTGATCGAGGGCGAGAGTCTCGCTATCGGGGGCAAACCGGAACGGCGATTCCTCGCCGATGAACGAGCGTTCGGCATATTCCTCGAGCGTCTGCGCCTTCCATTGCAGGGCCGAATTGATCCCCAGCCCGCGCAGGCCGATGAGTTCCTGCAAGGCAAGGCGCACGAGTTGCGGCTCGTGCAGCCCCTCCCCGATCCGCGCACCGACGCCCAGCGCATGGGCGAAGATGTCGAGCAGCGTACGCACATCGCCGCCCGCCGCCGCCTGCATGATGTCGCCGCGCCGCGCATTCAGCGCGCGCAGCGTGTCGAGCCCCACCGCCCCGGTACTGCGCAGGACCTGCAATCCCGCGAACGGTTCGCGTATGGAGACGTTCAAACCGCCCCGCAGATCGAAACCGGCATCCCGGATCATGCCGATCAGGGTATCGAGCATATCCCGCGATTCCGGTGGCAGGTCTTCGCGCGAGACGGGCCCCGTCATACCCGGATCGTAAGAAGCAAGTGCGCCGGGCGGCGCCAGCGGCACGAGCGAACCCGGCGCCGTCGGGTTGAAGGGAAAACGCATCAGCTCCGGCCCGGATTCCGCCGCCGGATTGGCGAAATCGCCGGCGGGCTCGCGGGCGAACGGCCCGACATGGCGCCCGTCCTCGCCGCGCCAGACGGGATGACCCGCATCATCCATGCCGACATAGACGTAACCCCGATCCGGCAGGCCGTAATCGGTCGCACGCGGCATCGCCTCATGACCGGGCTCGCCGGGCGCGACCGGGTCGGGAAAAGCCCGACCACCGGCGCGACGGATCGCCTCGATCGCGATGCGCAGATCATCATCGAAGAAACCGATCCCGCCCGGCGAACGGAAATCGAGCGCGTAGAGCGTCGCCGCCGCCGCGTCGAGCGCATCGGGATCGATGTCGTCGAGCCCGTCGCCTTCCCAGCTTTCGAGTCGACGGGCGCGCACGAAATCGATGATCTCGGCGGGATCCTCTAGGTCGATTTCGGGGGAGAAGGTCAGTGACCCGGATTCGACCCGGACCGGGGGCGGAAAATGCGATGGCGGCCCGGAATCATCCGGATCCGAGGGCACGATGTCCGTCACTTCCTGCGCCTGCCTTGGCGCCTGATCATCCGCGTCCTGCTGGCGCGCGGCAGCGAAGCGTCCCGCGATTCCGGCTTCGCGCAACAGCATGTCGAAGCTCACATCGGGGCTGATGCGACCCGTTTCACGCATGCGATGATAGAACGCCTCGAGTTGATCGAAGGATGCATGCGCATAGATCGCGTGAACCCGCCCGCGCGCATCTTCCGGCAGTCCNGGNCCGGTAATGCGGCTCTCCAGCGGCAGATAGAGCCATTGCGGATCGAAGCCGGGACGAGCCTCGGCATTATGGTCGAGAACGGCGGAAAGCGCCGCTTCCCGGCTCGGTTGGATGCCGATTTCCACATTGTCGAACCGTGTCGGCTGCTCCACTTCGATCTCGGCGGCACGGAGGTCGAGCCCGGCCTGTTCGCGCGCGGCGAAACTGTCGCTCAATCCGGCCCGGGCGAGGATATGGGCAAGGCTCTGATCACCCGCGAGGCGCCCCTGCGCAGACAAAGCCTCGACGGCGCCGCGCGCGCGCTCCGGCGGGCCGAACCAGACTTCGTGCGAGCGCGCAGGGATCGTGCCCCCGGCGCCGTCCTCGACTTGCCGCATGATCACGAGCGGCAGCGCGATCATGCTCTCATCAGCCGCCGAACCATTCCATTGCAGCGACTCGCTTTCGGCGCGTGCGGCATCCGGCATCGCGAAAGTCGTATAGCCGGCAATGGTCAGGGGATGATCGAGCGCCGCCGCACGCACCCGCATCTCGGCCGCCGCGAGCCGTGCCGCCTCCCAGTTGATCCCGACCTGGCGCGCCGCACCCGCCAGATCGAAATCGGGTGACATGGTCCCCGCCTCTACGAAGCGCCCGAGTTGCCGCTGCAGCGCGATCGCATCGCCGCGCAGCAGCGCGATCTCGCGCAAGCGATCATCCGGCCCGAGCTGACGCTCCAGCGGCACGCGCACGACGATGTCGCGCGGATGGGCGCTGGCATTGTGTTCGCTGGCGACGCGCCCGGCGATCTCCCAGTTCTCGAAGGGCCGCGCGATCGAGACGTCTTCTCCGGTCGGCACGGGTTGGCGGTCGGCAGCCTGGCGCAGCGCGGCATTTCGCGCGGCATCGGCATCGGCTACCTGACGGGCGCGCTGCGTGATGTCACGACTCGCGTCGCGCTCGGGCGACGGACGGGTCGAACGATTATGCGGCGCGCCATCGCCGCGCGGTGCGTTGGGATGGGGCCCGAAGGTGATCGGCCCGCCCTCTCCAGCGGGAAGGCGCGGCGTGATCGGCGCTTGTGCTCCGGGGCCGCTTCCAGCCCCCGGCCCGCCGCCCCCCGGCGCCCGCACGACGATGCGCCCGCGCGTCAGATCATCGAGGCGCGAGAGCGCGGCGCGCGCCGTGGCATCGCCGGGATGGCGCGCAAGCCCGCGCCGCATCGCATCCAGCATGGCGGGATGAAAACCGGCGACCTCATCCGGCGTCAGCGTGTCGATGAAGCGCGCCACCTCCGCGATCCTGGCGCGCGAGAGATTCTCGAAAGAGGCCAGAACATGCCCGTTGCGCCCGGCGATCTGCACTTGCTGGTTGATCTTCACCAGCCGCAGCGCGCCCTCGCCGAGCGCATAGATCCCCGCCAGCAGGCTCGCGATCCGCCCCATATTCATTCCGAAGCCGAACGAGGCCGAATCGGGTTCGATGCCGACCGCCTCGAGCCAGGATTCCAGCGTCGTATCGACCGCGCCGCTCGCCGCGCGGCTGATCTCGCGCGCCACGCCCAGCGCGGCGGGATCCTGGAACATGGTCGGGCTGATCGCGAAATAGGGCGCCATCCCGGCCAGCCCGGCGACGGGATCACCGATGAAGGCGCGTGCCGCGCCGGCCGCTCCGTTGACGAAGCGCGTGAAGGGATTGGGAGACAGTTCGCGCTCCGGCGCGGCCATGGCGGCACGCGCGCGCTGGTCGAGTTCGCGTGCGACCTCGTTCAGACGCTCGGCGAAGGGTGTGCCGCGCTGGCGGGGGATGGGGAAATCGACGGTGAAGCGATAATCGCCGCGCATGTCGAGCGGGCGCCCGCGATTGGTCCAGACGAGACCGGTCTCGCCGATACGCGATTCGAAAAAGAGCTCGTAATCACCGGCGGCGTTGCGGACCTGGAATATATGGCCGAGATTGCCGAAGGGCTGGCGGTCGAAGGGCACTCCTTCGGGATGGTCCTGCCTTTGGGCGAGATTGAACGGGGCGGGGGCGTGATCGGAAAGCCGCGCGGAAGCAGATGCCGGCGCATCGAAGCGAACATGCATGGATCAGGTCCTTGAAATAAACAATCAGTGAAATACACGTAAAACAAGTAAGTGAAGCCGACTAAATAATTGATGGCCCAGTAATAACGCTCTCGTAAAATTTGACACGAACGAATACGAGCCATCGCCTGCGCAGCGCATAACCCCTTTTTGTATCAGATTCATGACATAACGCCGCCCCCGGGCATGGGAGCGGCGTCATTTCGTCAAAGCCGAATGCAGGCGGGTGCGGGTCAGCCGCGCAGATAGGGCATCGGATCGACCGGGTCGGAGCCGCGGCGGATTTCAAAATGCAGCTGCGGCGCATTGACGTTGCCGGTCCGCCCGGAATTCGAGATCACCTGCCCACGGCGGACGGTATCACCACGCTTCACCAGCAGATCGCGGTTATGCGCATAAGCGGAGACATAGCCGTTGTCATGGCGGATGAGGATGAGATTGCCATAACCCTTCAGTTCGCTGCCTGCATAGGCGACGGTGCCGCCTTCGGCTGCACGCACCGGCGTGCCTTCGGGCAGCGCGATGTTGATGCCCTCATTGCCGCCGGTCCCGAAACCGGCGATGACGCGCCCGCGTGCGGGCCAGCGGAAGTCGAGCCCCGCCGCAGTGGCACTCGGCTGCGATGCTTCAGGCTCGGGCTGCGGCGCGCTCACCTGCTGGACGCTGGGCGCAGAGGCGCTGGTGCTCTGCTGGTTCGTCTGAGCCTGCGGCTGCGCAGCCGGCCGGGCGGCACTCGCCACCTGCCGGGGGCGCGGCGGAGGCGCGGCGGAGGGCGGGGAAGGCGGCGCGGCGGAGGCCTGACGCGGCTGCGACTGTGCCTGCGGCGGCGAAGCATCGCTGCGCGTCTGCGCCGGCTGCGCCGAGGCCGTCTGCGTACCGACGGCATTATAGACCGGAATCACCACGGTCGATCCGGCTCGCACATCCGCAGCGCCCTGCAGATTATTGGCCGAGAGGATCGCAGAGGTGGGGACATTGTAACGATTGGCGAGGCTCTCCAGCGTCTGCCCCTCGCGCACCACGATCGGCGTGCCGCCGAGCGCCGTCCAGCCGGCAGGGCCTGTCAAGCGCTGCTGGTTGCGGGCCGGTGCGGAGGTCTGAGCGGAAATCACCTGCGGCTGCGCCGAACCGGGCTCGGCCAGCGGCGAGGCCTCGATGATCCCGGACGAGGAAACACCGTCGGGGTTGATGCTGCCCGTGGTGAGCGGCTCACTCTGATTCGAAGCGAAGGGGTTCCCGAAGGGATCCCCCGCAAACCGCATCGTATCTGAACTGCATGCGGCCGTGAGACCGGAAACGAGACCGATCACCATCACCCGCGAGAGAAGGGAGAAACGGCCGAAACCGTGCAGACAACTCATCGGCGCACCTGGTGTTCTACGCAACATTGGAATTCGATTAAACGCCGATTCAGGTTAAGCATTGGTTGAACTCACCGACGCAATTGCGATGAAGCGTGATTTTTCTTAACCATGGCCCGCCCGGCGCACGATCCCGTCTGCCCGGGCGTGAACGCGCGAAATCTGCCGCGCTGCGGCGAAGAATACCCGCCGCTCAGCCGCGCTGCGGATATGGCCCGCCGCCATTTGCCGCAGGTGCGGATCCCGCCCCCAGCTTGGCCAGTTCGACCTTCGCGCGCAATTCGATATGCGCGATGATCTCGTCGAGGCGCGGATCGCCACTGACGGCATTGCGCTCGGACAGGCGCGCGACGATCGTCTGGAGATCGCGCGCGGGAACCCGCCCGCTCAACAGCGCCGCCTTCAGGCGATCGAGCGAATCAAGGATGTCGTGTCCACGCCGCGCCGCCTTGCGCCGGCGCTCGCCTTCACCCGATTCCTCCTGAAGGGCGAGCAGGGCGTCGAGCGAACCGACGGGCGCGGCGCTTGCGGCAGATGCTGCCGGGCGCGCATCCGTCGTATCGGATACTGCGAAACCGCTTCCCGATGTGCGGCGGCGCGCTGCGGCTGCGGCGATCGGTGATGCGTTGGTCTTGGGATCGATGCGCATGGCGCGTCCTCCGGCTCTGCCTCGCATGCAGGCTGCCGCAACATGGTTAACCATGCGTTAACCACGCGGCAGTTTCTGCCGGGCATGCGCGGCCTCGGGCGAGGCCGACGGCGATGTCCGGCAAAATCTGCCGCTCGCGCGCGTCCCGGGTTTCCGGCGAACGCTCGAATGCTTCGAATAAATACCAGAAATCATTCACCTTTCTCGCGCCCGGCAAGCCTGCTCATCCGCTGGCACGGCGCTTGCCATGGTAATCTGGCCAATAGCGACGAGAGTGCGATCATGAAGAAGACGATGCGAAAAGCCATCACGCTCATCTGCGCCCTCGCCTTCTCGGCGGGCCCGCTGCTCGATGCCGTCACGGCGCAGGCCGATGTCGCGCGTCCGATGGCCAACATGTCCCGCATCAAGGATCTCGCCGAAGTCGAGGGCGTGCGCCAGAACCAGCTGGTCGGCTACGGTCTCGTCGTCGGCCTTCAGGGCACCGGCGATTCGCTCAACAATTCGCCCTTCACCCGGCAATCCCTGACCGCCATGCTCGAGCGCCTCGGCGTCAATACGCGCGGTGCGAACCTGCGCACGGCCAACGTGGCAGCAGTCATGGTCACCGCCAACCTCCCCGCCTTCTCCACCCAGGGCACGCGGCTCGACGTCACCGTCTCGGCCCTGGGTGATTCCAATTCGCTCGAGGGCGGCACCCTGCTGGTGACGCCGCTGATGGGCGCCGATGGCGAAGTCTATGCCGTCGCACAGGGCTCCGTCGCCGTTGCCGGTTTCGGCTTCGAGGGGGATGCGGCGCGCATCCAGCGCGGGGTGCCGACGGTGGGGCGCATCTCCAATGGCGCGCTGATCGAGCGCGAGCTCGAATTCTCGCTGGCCGAAAAGCGCCATCTGCGGCTGGCCCTGCGCAACCCGGATTTCACCACCGCGCGCCGCATCGCCACCGCGATCAACGATTTCATCGGCGATGATGCCGCCGCACCGAGCGACCCCTCGACAGTGCATCTGCATATTCCCAAAAGCTATCGCGGCAACATGATCGAGCTCCTCACCGAGATCGAGCAGTTGCGCGTGGAGCCCGACCAGCCGGCCAGGATCGTCGTCGACGAGCGATCCGGTATCATCGTCATGGGACGCGACGTGCGGGTTTCCACCGTGGCCGTGGCGCAGGGCAACCTCACCGTGACGATCACCGAGGAGCCGCAGGTCGTACAGCCCCTCCCCTTCACCGACGGTGAGACGGCAATCGTGCCGCGCACCGCCATCGAGGTCTTCGGCGAGGACGGCCAGCTTGCCGTGGTGCCGGAGGGCGTGACCCTGCGCGAACTCGTCGACGGGCTGAACGCGCTGGGCATCGGCCCGCGCGATCTGATTGCCATTCTCCAGGCGATCAAGGCCGCCGGCGCACTCCAGGCCGATATCGAGGTGATGTGATGAGCGCTCTTTCTCTGGAAGCCTCGCTCGGCATGGCCCGCGCCGCCCAGGCGCGTCAGGAGGGGGCGGGCGATATCTCCGGCGCGCGGCGCGAAGCCCTGCGCGCGCAGGCGGATGATTTCGAAACCATGTTCCTCGAGCAGATGTTCAACCAGGTCTTCTCCGCCAGCGGCGACGAAGGGACCTTCGGTGAGGCCGGTCCGGGCGCCGATGTCTACCGCTCGATGCTGGTCTCCGAATATGCGGGAATGGTGAGCAAGTCCGGCGGCATCGGCCTCTCGGACCAGATCTATTCCGAATTGCTGAAGATGCAGGAAGGGTAATGCCATGTGGGCCGATCAGCAGAACGCCGAAGGCGCCGCCATCCGGGTAACCGGCCCGGCGGAGGCACGCGGCCTGATCGAGGATATCGGAGCCACCATGGCGGCGCTCGAAAAGATCCTCACCGTCGAAACCGAGCATGTGCGCGTCGGGCGCATCAGCGATGGGCTCGCGAACGAGAGCCGCAAGAGCGAGCTGACCAGCGCCTATCTGCGCGGCCTCGAAGCGCTCAAGGCNAATGCCGTCGCGCTCGCCCGTTTCGCGCCCGCNGCCCTCGAAGAGCTGAGGGCGCGCCACGCGGAATTCGCCCGCGCCATCGAAGCCAACCAGATCGTCCTGGCCACAGCCCGTGCCGTCTCGGAGAACCTGGTCAAGGGGATCTCCAACGAACTGTCCCGTGCACAAGCGCCGCAAGGCTATGCCCCCGGCCGCGCCCAGAGCGCCTATGGCAGCAAGAGCGCACCACTCCTCGTCTCGCGGGAATTCTGAGCGCCGCAATGGCGCACGCATCATGAAGGCCGCGCCGGCACCCCCCTCTTCCTCCGGGGATTTACAGACCGTGGAGAAAGGCTGGGGGTGAAGGGTTTCCGGCAGTTACCGCACACGTTCCCAGCAGGCTGAAGCACACTTCACGTCGGATACCGCTACCCATCGGCGCCCGAGATCATATATGAGAGGGAGGGGCATGATTTATCGAGGAGAAACTCATGTCCGTACGACGCTCTGATCGAAGCCTGCAGGGCCCCAACAGCATCCTTCGCAGCGCCGCCCCCCTGTTTGCCATGCTCCTCGCCATTCTTGCGAGCGCCGCCCTGCTCATCCCGGATCAGGCGAAGGCGCAAACACGCAATACCGTCAGCGCAATTACGGTCGATGTCGCGCCGCTGCGGGCGCGCGGCGTCGGCGTCTTTGCCGATCTGCTGCATGATTCACTGCGCGCAGAACTGCAGGCGCGCTACACCATCGCAGCGGATGCGCCGCGCCTGCATGTCACCCTGAACAGCTTCTTCCTGAATTCGAGCACCTCGATCGATCGTGACGACAGTTTCGGCGGCGGCTTTGCGCAGCCACCGCTCGATAATCTCGGCGGCGAAGCGCAGCTGATCGCGCGGGACGGGCGTGTGATCGACAGCTATAGCCTGCTCGCGAACAACCCGGCGACCACGGCGGCGCACCGCCGCTCACCGGAGCGGGAGCAGATCCGCGCCCGGGCGTTGACAGAAGTGTTTGCGGGATGGGTGGCGCGCCGCTTCTGAGGCGCCCACCTCAGCTTTCCAGGTCGAGCGGAACCAGCGGCTCGTCCTTGACCTTGTCGAGGCTGAGCGCCGTGCGCACGTTGCGTACATTGGGCAGGCTCGTCAGATCGCCGACGAAATTCTGAAACGCCGTCATGTTGGTGGCGACGCATTTGAGGATGAAATCCACCTCGCCTGACAGCGTCCAGCATTCCCGGACCGTCGGCCAGTCGGCGATGCGATCCTGGAACGCCGCGAGATCGGCCTGTGTCTGGCTGGCGAGCTGGACCATGGCGAAGCAGATCACCTCGTAGCCGAGCAGCTGCGGATCAAGCAGCGTGCGGTAGCCCTTGATGATTCCCGCCTCCTCCAGCGCCCGCACGCGCCGCAGGCATGGCGGGGCCGACAGGCCGACGCGCCTCGCCAGCTCCACATTGGTGATGCTGCCGTCATTCTGCAATTCGGCCAAAATCTTGAGATCGATCGCGTCGAGGCGGTCGCGCATGGAAACTCCGTCGTCTATAACGCCCTCCGCGAGGACGCATTTACATAATCGCGTTAGCGCATGCACACAAGCCGCGCAACGAAATTGCGCGTGGGGGTTTTCGACGTGCGCGTTCCGACGGTCTGGGCCTTGACGACAGGGGAAGCGGGCATGCGCAGCCAGGCGCTCGGTCTGTGCGAGCGGCTGGGCTTCGCGTTCACGGAAAAGCGCATCGGATTGCGTGCGCCATGGCGCTGGTTTCCGGGGCATCTCTGCCCTTTCCCCCTGCGCGGTCTCGCCGCAGGTGGTGATGCCCTCGCGCCACCATGGCCGGATCTCTTGATCTCCTGCGGACGCCGCTCCACCGCCGCCGCCATCGCCATCCGCCGCGAATCGCGCGGACGCACGCTCGCCGTGCATCTGCAGAATCCGCGCACGCCGCCGGATCGCTTCGATCTGGTCATCGCCCACCCGCATGACGGGATCGCAGGCGCAAACGTCATCCTCACCGAGACGACGATCCACCGCGTCACGCCGGAAAAGCTCGACGCCGCAGCCGCGCAATTCGCCGCGCAATATGCCGGTCTCACGCAACCGCGCCTCGCCGTCCTGCTCGGCGGGCGCACGCGCCATGGCGGCTTCTCGCCCGGGGATATCACGCGCTTCGTGGCCATCCTCGCCGCCTTCCGTGCGCAGGGTCATGCCGTGATGATCACCCCCTCCCGGCGCACGGAGCCCGCCCTGCGCGAAGCGCTGACGGCGCGTTTTGCCGATGATCCGCAGATCACGCTCTGGGACGGGACCGGCGACAACCCCTATTTCGGCATGCTGGCGCTGGCCGATCATATCCTCGTCACCGCCGATTCGACGTCGATGGTGTCGGAGGCTCTGTCGACGGGCAAACCGGTGGATCTGTTCGGCTTTGCCGGGATGGGGCCACGCCACCGAGTCTTCACGCAGCGCCTCGCCGCACAGGGCCATGTGCACATTCTCGACGACCACGCGGATGTCGTGCAGGCGCGCCCAGTAACCACGCCCCCACCCGATGCCGGCGATATCGCGGCAGAGCGGATAAGCGCATTGCTGCGTCAGCGTCTCGCAGATCAGGCCTGACGCCTGTGCGCAAGCGCGTGATCCGGTCGCGGCCTGATTGACAGCGCGCCCCCCGCTATCCAAAAACAAGCGCAAAGGGAGAGCTGCCATGGCGCATCACCACGCGAAAGTCATCATCATCGGTTCCGGCCCCGCCGGCTATTCCGCCGCGATCTACGCCGCGCGCGCGATGCTCGAGCCGATCCTGATCTCCGGCATCCAGCCCGGCGGCCAGCTCACCATCACCACCGATGTCGAGAATTATCCCGGCTTTGCCGACGTGATCCAGGGCCCCTGGTTGATGGAGCAGATGCGCGCCCAGGCCGAGCATGTCGGTACGCGCTTCGTCTCCGACCATATCAGCGCTGTCGATCTCTCGCAGCGCCCCTTCCGGCTCACCGGCGATGGCGGCGAGACCTATTCCTGCGATTCGCTGATCATCGCCACCGGCGCGCAGGCCAAGTGGCTGGGGCTCGAATCCGAGCAGAAATTCTCCGGCATGGGCGTCTCCGCCTGCGCCACCTGCGACGGTTTCTTCTTCCGCAACAAGCACGTCGCGGTGGTCGGCGGCGGCAATACGGCTGTGGAGGAAGCGCTTTATCTGGCCAATCTGGCGGAGAAGGTCACCCTCATCCACCGCCGCGACAGCCTGCGTGCCGAGCGCATCCTGCAAGATCGCCTGATGCGCAATCCCAAGATCGAGATTCGCTGGAACGCTGCGGTCGACGAGATCTGCGGCGGCGGCATGCCACCGGGCGTCACGCATCTGAACCTGAAGGATACCGTCACCGGCGAGACCTCGCAGCTCCCGATCGACGGAGTCTTCATCGCCATCGGCCACAAGCCGGCCACCGAGCTGTTTGAAGGCCAGCTGCCGATGAAGACCGGGAATTATCTCGTCACCCACCCCGGCAAGACCGCCACCGACGTGCCCGGCGTCTTCGCCGCCGGCGATGTCACTGACGACATCTATCGCCAGGCGGTGACGGCTGCGGGCATGGGCTGCATGGCGGCGCTCGAGGCGGAGAAGTTCCTGGCCGAGCATTCCGACGATCCGCAGGAGCGGCTGGAAGAGTTGCAGCACAAACAGCCAGCGGGCGCCTGGAACTGAACGAACCGCCTGGAACTGAGCGAACCGCCCGGAACTGGGCAAACCGCCCGGAACTGGGCAAACGCGGCGGCGGGGCGACCGCGCCGCGCCCTCAGCGCCCGCTGACCACCTCGAAACCGCCCGAGCGGCTGGCGCGGACGGGACGCACTGTCGTGCCGCTCTGTCTCGGCGGGGCGAATGACGTGCTGGGGCGCGATGCGCTCTCGAACATGCGGTTGATGCCGCCGATCACCTCGAAGGAACGCCGCGACATGGCACCGTTGCGGGCGCGACCCGCCGCCTCTCCGGCAGGCGCCTGCGCGACCAGCGGCGCTTCGCCTTCGTCGAGCCCCGGAATCGGGATGAGCTCGACATCCTGATGCGCGAAGCTCATGATTTCGCGCCAGGCCATGGCGGGCAGCGAGCCGCCGGTCATGCGCCGCGTCGGCTGATAATTGTCGTTGCCGAACCATACGGCCGAGACGAAATTGCCCGTATATCCGCCATACCAGGCATCGCGATAAGCATTCGTNGTCCCGGTCTTGCCGGCGGAGACGACCCCGTCGAGGGCGGCGCGACGCCCGGTTCCCGATGTGGGCACGGTGGCGAGCATCTGGTTCATGTCGGCAACGGCACCCGTGGCGAGGACGCGCTCGGGCTCGTGGTCGCGCCGGCGGGAATAGAGCGGCTCGCCGAAGGCGTTCCACACTTCGAGCGCGACATAGGGATCGACCCGGTTGCCCCCGTTTGCGAAAACCGCGTAACCCGCCGTCATGTCCATCACCGTCATCTCGGAGGCGCCGATGGGCAGCGAGGTCGTATCCTGCATCGGTGTGCGTACACCCATGCGCCGGGTCGTCTCGATGATCTTCGCCCGGCCCTCGCGGGCATTGCCGTTACCGAGCTCCAGTGAGAAACGCACCGGGATGGTGTTGATGGAACGCGCCAGCGCCGCCGTCATCGTCATCGCGCCGGCGAATGAGCGGTTGTAGTTGTTGGGGCACCAATTGCCGATGCAGATGGGCGCATCACGCACGATGCTGTCGGGACGGTATGGCAGATGCGACAGAACCGTCGCGTAGACGAAGGGCTTGAAGGCGGAGCCCGGCTGGCGCAGGGCGGAGGTCGCACGGTTGAACTGGCTCGCGCCGTAATCGCGCCCGCCCACGATGGCACGCACCGCGCCGTCGGGATCCATCACGACCGCCGCCGCATCGCGCACGGCATACGCCTCGCCATGCTGGCGCAGGATGTTCTCGACGGCCTGATCGGCATGCGCCTGCAATTCGAGATCGAGCGGCGTCTTCACGAAGAGCACGCGCTCATTGCCGAAATGACCTTCCCTGGCCATTGCCCGGACCTGCTCGAAGGCCCAGTCGAAATAATAATCCGCCGTCGTGTCGCGCCCCCGGTCGATCGCCGTGGCCGGATTGAGGCGCGCCACCTGGACCTGCCCCTCACTCATGAAACCGGCATTGACCAGATTGGTCAGAACTTCATTCGCCCGCGCACGTGCCGCCGGCAGGTTGATATGCGGCGAGAAGCGCGAGGGCGCCTTGAACAGCCCGGCAAGCATCGCCGATTCCGCCAGCGTCAGATCCTTCACAGACTTGCCGAAATAGAAATCGGCCGCCGCCGCGACACCGAAATTGCCGCCGCCCATGTAGGCGCGGTCGAGATAGAGCTTGAGGATCTCCTCCTTGTCGAGCTGCACTTCCAGCCACAGCGCCAGAAACGCCTCGCGAACCTTGCGATCCATCGAGCGCTCGTTGCTCAGAAACAGGTTCTTGGCCAATTGCTGCGTGATCGTCGAGCCGCCCTGCACCACCGCATCGGCACGCGTATTGACGACGAGCGCGCGCACGGTGCCGATGGGATCGATACCCCAATGCGAGAAGAAACGGCGATCCTCCGTGGCGAGCGCAGCCTTGATCAGTTCGTCGGGGAAATCCTCGAGCCGTACCGAATCGTCATGGCGGATACCGCGGCGCCCGACCTCCTGGCCCTGACGGTCGAGGAAGGTGACGGCAAAATCCTGCGTGCGGCGCCAGTCGACATGGGTCTCGTAGAAGGCAGGAATGGCGAGCATCACCAGAAGCACACCGACGACGACGCCGATATTCGTCGCCTCGCTGGTCAGATCGAGCAGCGCCCGCCTGATACCCCGGAAGCGAAAGATCCGCATGACACGGTTGTAACCACGCCAGAAGCGCTTGAAATCGCCCTGCCCCTCGAATGCGGACGCGCTCAGCCAGGCGTCGAAATCCGCCGCCCAACGCTTGATGCGTGTCCAGAGACTTGTTTCCGGGGCCAGACGCAACGAACCCATCCTTGACGCATGCGCGCACGTGACGCCGCGCACAATCACCGCAATCTGAATATTAAAGGAATATTAACGCGCGGCTAGCCCGCCAATGCGACAAACCCCGCAATTCACGCAATTTTTCTCAAATCCGGTGCATCGCGGGATGCAGCCCTCATGGTTAACGGCACGAACCTCATAAACCTTGATGATTCACGATGCACGCCGCGCAAGGGCCCTGATCCGGATCATTGCAACACCGGCATCGATCGCCTATCCATCGGCGCAGGCAACAGGGAAACGAACATCATGGCAGAACGCCCCTTCTGGCAGGTCAAGAGCCTCGCGGAGATGAGCGCCGAGGAATGGGAGAGCCTGTGCGACGGCTGCGGGCGCTGTTGCCTCGTCAAGCTCGAGGACGAGGACACCGAGCGCGTCGTCTATACCGATCTCGCCTGCCACATGTTCGATGAGGGAACCTGCCGCTGCCGCGCTTACGAGGAGCGCCTGCGCGAGGTGCCCGATTGCGTGCAGCTGACGCCGGAATCCGTTCAGAAGATCGACTGGCTGCCCCCTTCCTGCGCCTATCGCCGCCTCGCCGAGGGGCGCGATCTGCCGGACTGGCACCCGCTCATCACCGGCGATCCGGAAAGCGTTCACCGCGCCGGCGCGAGCGTGCGCGATCGCGTCGAGGCTCTGGAGGGCGGCTTCTCGCTCGTGCTGATGGCCGAGAACGACCTGGACGGGTTGATGGCGCGGATCGCCGACTGGCCGGAGGAGGACGTGCCGGATATGCAGGAACCTGCGGCGGATGACGACACCCGATGACGCCACCCGATGAGGGCCGTCATGCCGATCAGGTCGGGCCCTTGGCGTGATCGACCTCGATCACCGCCTCGATCCAGAGCTTGCGCACCAGCACCATCACCGTGACCGCGAGCGGTACGGCGAACAATATGCCGAGGAAGCCGAACAACACCCCGAAGATGATGATCGCGAACAGAGCGAGGGCCGGCGGCATCGCGACGGCGCGCTTCTGAATCAGCGGCACCAGCAGGTTCCCCTCAGTCTGCTGCACGATCGTGGCGACGATCAGCGCGTAGACCACCATCTCCATCGAGATGTTGAAGCCGAAGATGAGCGCCGGGATCGCGCCGAGAATCGGGCCGATGAAGGGGATGAAATTGGTGATTCCCGCAATCAGCCCGAGCGCTGCCGGCGTCGGCAGGCCGATCATCCAGTAGCCGATCCCCGAAAGCAGCCCGACGAAGACCATGCTCACCATCTGACCGAGGAACCAGAGCTTGAGCGACGCTCCGGTCTCCAGCATCGCCGCGTTGACCTGCTGGCGCTGGTCGCGCGGAAACACGCTCGCGATGACCCGGCGATAGAGCCGCGGATCATAGGCGAGGTAGATCGCCGCCACGATCACGATCAGCAGATCGATGATGCCGCCTGCAATCGAATAGCCGAAGCCGGCCGCCTGGCCGAAGAAATTCGCGCCGAAACCCTCCCCGAGCTGGCGCTCGATTTCACGCAGGGGATCATCGATACCGAATTGCGCAGCGAGGTTCTCGACCTGGCCGGGAAGCCGCGAGATCACGTCGGTCAGCTGTGTCCTCAGCTGCGCACCGAAGAAATAGACGAAACCGGCAAAAGCAACCATCACCAGAAACAGCGCGAGATAGAACGACACCGCATGCGGCACGCGCGCGTAATCTTCCAAGGCGTTGGCGGCGGAACGCAGGATCACCGCGATGAGAATCGCAGCGAAGATCAGGAGCAGCGTACCCGCGAGCATCCAGAAGAAATAAGCGAGCCCGATCAGGCCGAACAGAATCAGCGCCCGCCGGAAAAACCGCCGCTCTTCTGCGGCGACGTCTGCGCGCTGCGACGCTTGCTGGTCCATGCTGCCTCTCCGTACCCAATTCCCGCGACCGGGACACGTACCGCAGATCTGCGGCACGGGCTCTTTGCGAAGGCAACGGCTGGCAGGCTTGGCGGTTCCGATCAGACCAACGCCATCATTCCTAGACGGCGAGGGAATGGCGCCCCGGGCTCGGCTGCCAGAAGGCATCGAGCCGCGCGGCGACGTTGCGCACGAAGAACCGCGCCTGCGGCGTCACACGGATGCGATACCCCTCGATTCGGCACAGCCCGTCGGCGACGAGAGGCTCCAGTGCCATCAGCGCGGCATCGAACAGCGCCGGCTCCTGCCCGTGCGTTCGCGCGATCTCTGCGAGATCGACCTCCAGCCCCGCCATCAGCTGCATGATCGCATCGCGCCGCAGACGGTCATCCGCGCTGACCGCGACACCACGCACCACCGGCAGATGCCCGGCATCGATCGCCTGCGCCCATTTGCCGAGATGCGGCTCGTTCTGGATATAGCCCTGGGGCAGCGCTCCGATCGAAGAGGCGCCGATGCCGATCAGCGTGTCGGCCTCGTCGGTGGTATAGCCCTGGAAATTCCGCCGCAGCGCTCCCGCCCGCGCGGCTTGCGCCATGGCGTCGTCGGGATGTGCATAATGATCGAAGCCGATCGCCTCCCAGCCGGCCTCGGCGAAGGCGGCCTCGGCCGCGCGCGCCTGTTCGAGCCGCTCGGCGGCGCCGGGCAGGAGGTCGGCATCGATGGCGTTCTGATGCTTCTTGAACCAGGGCACATGCGCGTAGCCGAACACGGCGGCGCGGTCTATGCCGAGATCGAGCATGGTGCGGATCGAATCGCGCACATGGGCGACACTCTGCTTCGGCAGGCCATAGATGAAATCCGCATTCACGCGGGTGATGCCCACACTACGCAGAAGATCCATCGTGCGCACCACATCCTCCAGCGGCTGCACCCGGTTGACGAGCTTCTGCACCTGCGGATCCATGTCCTGGATGCCGAGACTGACGCGGTTCACGCCGGCTCGCGCCAGCGCCTGCGCCATCTCCGGTTCGAGTGTGCGCGGATCGATCTCGACGGCGATCTCGGCATCGGGCGCGAAGGGGAAGAGCTCGCGGATACGGTCGATCACGGCGGCGAAATCCTCCGGCGCGAGGATCGTCGGCGTCCCCCCTCCGAAATGCAGATGCGCGACGGGCCCGGCTTGCGGCGTGGCATCGGCCAGCAGTTCCGCCTCA
>SL_7KL_010_BRINEDRAFT_10000425_pt1 | contig 19966 bp, 14 predicted proteins | sample SodLak_010_BRINE_FD_10663 | JGI IMG/M metagenome (IMG submission 10663)
ATCCGTTAATCGAAGTGTGACAATTATTTTTTTATGACCGGCTGGTTTAGATAGAAAGATTTCTTCCCTGCGCCACCGCGGTGAATTTCCTATTCATCAATGAACGATCACATCCTGATCGTTACCATCTCCATCACCTTTATTTCGATTCTGAAATAGCCTAATCAGGTTTGAAACCCCATAGAGTAGCATAAATGCTGCGATGAAGTAGGCAACCGAATCGGGATTCATTAAAATCAGTACGGCGATAATCAGGGTTAAAAAGCCCATAATGGCGAACTGAAACGCCATAACCATCAACAGGCCGAAAAATCCCAGGAAAATGGCGAAGGTGTAGGGAATCAGCTCCGGAAAGATAAAGATCAAAGCGCCTGCAACAATCGGAAACCCGGCGATGAAGGCCGGAACGCGGGCGTACATAAACATCAAGCCCAGAGCGACCAGGTAACCGCCTGCAATCAGGTATAGAAAATTCGGATAAATGAGAACAAGGGCTCCGGTTACCAGCGCCAAAAGCGCAGTTAAAACCTGGCGTTCTCTCGATTTTTGCGGTGTGGAAGATATTTGAAAGTGGAATTGCATGGGTTTTGTGTTTTTTGAGATCCTTCAGTGCGCGTCAGGTGATCAACGTTAGAGTACTCGTGGTACGACTTAAAGGCGTGCCACGAGTGCTCAGAGTTCCTTTTCAGTCTACTTCATCACTTCCTCAACCTCCTTAATCTCCTTCGGCACATTGGTCATATTTTCATAGCCGTCTTCAGTGATAATGAGGTTGTCTTCAATACGGATTCCGCCAAAGTTCATCAGCCCTTCGATTTTTTTGGAGTTTAGATATCTGGACTGTTCTGCATTTTCCAGAGCCGGTTTTAGCAGGGCGGGGATGAAGTAGATTCCCGGTTCGATGGTAATCACCATGCCCGGCATAAGCTCACGACGCACTCGTAAAAATTTGATTCCGGGGCGGTCGATTCGATCCACACCTTTGGGGTAACCGCCAACATCATGAGTGTCGAGACCGAGGAAGTGGCCGAGTCCGTGCGGAAAGAATAGTGCGAAGATATTGTTCTCCATCATCTCGTCAAGATCTCCTTTTACCACTCCGATCTCCTTCAATCCGTGGAGGATGATCCGGCAGGCACCCAGGTGCAGATCCTCCATCTTTACGCCGGGCTTTACATTTTCAATGCTTTTGTTGAGAGCATCAAGTACGATCTGATAAATCGCTGCCTGGTCTCCGGAAAACCGTCCATTTGCGGGATAGGTTCGGGTCACGTCCGATGCGTAACCTTCACACTCATAACCGGCGTCGATCAGGTAAAAATCTCCATCGTTGATCTGCTGATTGTTTTCCACATAGTGCAGAATGGCGCTGTTGGTGCCACCGGCGTGAATTCCGGTATAGGCCGGCTGCAGCAAACCATGTTTTTTCTGGTGGTAGTCGAAGATCGCTTTTGCCTCATACTCATATATTCCCGGTTTGATCGACTTCATCACCTCAAGGTGCGCGATGTTGTTTACATGTGCAGCCTCCCGCATTCGTGTTAATTCGTACTCAGTTTTGATACAGCGGCAGTAGGTGATTGCATCCTGCAGGGTTTCGGTTTCCACAGTAAAATCACGGTTCAAATCTTCTACAAACTCGGCTTGCTCTTCATCCAGGCAGTAGATCACAGAGGGACTGAGCTTTTTTAAAACCGATAAAATATCGTTGCTGAAGTGGAGGTGGTCCGGCCGGTACTCATTTTGAATCTGATCCTGACTCTTAATCTTGCCATGCCAGACTGCAAACTGGGCATCCCGTTTGGGCGCAAACAGGTGATACTCTCCGGACTTAATATCCAGAATCATATGGTACTCCGGCTCATTTACCCCGGTCAAATACCAGAAATTACTCTCCTGGCGGAACGGGAATTCAAAATCGGTTCCGTATCGATACATGATTTCAGCTCCTTTCAGATAGATCAATCCATCCTGGTTATCATCAAATAGTGAGAGCAGTTTTTCGCGATGTAGTTTTGTGGACATGTCAGTAAAATCTTAGTCGTTTTTCTTTTTGAGTTATTATGAGACTAATGTACTGTTTCGGCAGATTAATCAAAAAATCTCATGAGGTAGTGGGGGAGCTGTTCGATCCGTTTTGAACTGAATCTGTTTTCAAAAAAAGGCAGAAGCTTACCGGTATTACGCGTTTGCACTTCACCGGCATGAAAAAGCCTGGCCGAATCGGTATGACCTTCTGAAAGCTGATTTAAGTTGATCGATAAAACAGCGTGATTTTCTCCTTTTATATTCAGGATTGCGACGAGGTTTGTAGTTTCGGCAGGTGTACCGATAAATGAAATAGCCAGTTTTTGTTCGTTATCGATAACTGGGATTCGGTAATATTGCTGAAGTCCAAAACTGAAGGGAGAGCTTGAAAAATTGAGATAATTCATCTGCCAGTCGATGGAATCACTCCAGAAGTGAGTGATGGACTTTTGCAATATCTCTTCGTTTGAGTCGGAAAATTGTCCGGCACAAAAACCTCGCTTGCTCCAGTAGTCATAATCGCGATGAATCTCGGAAATAGGCCGAGTCTCTTTGAAGGGGAAATCCGGGGTAGTGTTGGGTTTAAATTCTGTAACAGTACCGTCCTCAACCCGATACCAAAAATCGCTTACACCGTTGGTAAGGCAGATATATGGAGCTCCAACGGCCTGATTGTAACGGGCGGCTTGTTCGGCCACAGTGCTGTTAAGCCTGACTGATTCTGCTTTGCACTCAATCAGGATTTCTGGTGACATATTTCTGTTGTAGAGAATCAGGTCGGCACGCAGGGCGTTTTTTGCCTGATGAAGCGTAACCGGCGCCTCAAACCCAATACGCGATTTGGGCCAGTCGGTTTGATAAGCCAGATACTCCACCCATTTAAGACGGACGCGCTCTTCGGGTCGATTTTTAAAACGTTTTTTTAATATCGGATTAAAAAGTACGGATTCGTTTCCGTTGCAGATGAAACGTGGAAAGTGCCTGTTTGCAATGCTTTTCATAGATAAAAAAATACGAAAGTTTACACGGCATTAAAGTGGTTTTAAAACAGTTTTTCAAAACTCTTAAAAAAGATTTGGAATTAATTTGAGATTACCGCAAGTTAGGATTCATGAAATTTAACGCACACACAACAACTCTTTCTCTTCGCCGTCGCCGCCCTTGGGGCGTGTGATAGCAGTGTGTGTAGTGTAAACTACCAGGATTTATCACAAGCCCCGACAATTTAATTTGTCGGGGCTTTTTTTATGCAATTTGGTTTCCACCTTTGGAGCCTGAGCATCTCTTCTGAATCCTGTCCCCCCCGACCCAACATCTTATTTCCTAAAAACTGAAATACCTATATCCATGAATCATCTGTTAACCATTGGCGACCTCGAAGCCGATCAAATTCAATCCATACTCGACCTCAGCGCAGAGCTTGAGAAAAACCCAAAGTCTGTACTTACCGGGAAAAACATCGCTTTTGTTTTTGAGAAACCATCACTCAGAACCAAGGTGGGAACCGAAGTGGCGATCAATCACCTGAATGGAAATGTCATCCCCATTGATGCCGATCTAATCTTTTCCAGCGGAAAGGCGGTGCCCTTTACCAGCCGTGAATCCCTGAAAGATGCCATGATGAACGTTTCACAATGGTGTGACGCGGTTTTTGCCCGGGTCTATTCGCACAACACGCTGAAAAAAATGGCGGATTATGGAGAAATACCCGTTGTGAATGCCTTGTGCGATCAGCACCATCCTATGCAGGCACTGGCCGATCTTTACACGATGCAGCAGAAATTCGGTAAAGATCAAAAACTGACAATTACCTACGTGGGTGACGCTAATAACGTCGCTTTTTCACTGATTGAAATCGGGCTGAAGTTGGGCCATACCCTGAAGTTTTCAGGTCCCAAGGAGTACTCCTGGAAAGAGGAGCAGCTCGGATACTTTTCGCTCCTTGCTGTTGAACACGGCGGCACATTCATCCAAACATCTGATCCATTTGAAGCGGTTTATGAAACGGATTTGGTCTATGCCGATACCTTTATCTCAATGGGTGAAGAACACCTTTACGATGAAAAGATCAGGCACTTCGAACCTTACCAGGTGAATGAAAAGCTCTTTTCACAGGCTAAAAGCAGCGCCGGTTTTTTGCACTGCCTGCCCGCCCACCGGGGTGTGGAAGTCACCGACGAAGTGATCGACCATAAAAACTCCTGGGTATATCAGCAGGCCAAAAACCGGATGATTGTATCGAAGGGTGTTTTTGCAACACTGCTTACGGGTGTAAAAACGGAAATACAAACAAATGGAGCAGTAAAAGTCCCCTCTTGAGAGTGGCTCCGAGCGATAGCGATTCCCACGCAGTGATTTAGGGGTGTGTAAAAAGGTCTCGAGACATAACATGAACACACCCCTCGATCACTCGAACAGGCTATGCCTTTCGTGCTCACTTTTCCCCTCTCAAGAGGGGATATCTGACAACCAAATTTTAAAAAAAACATAAACCTAAATTAAACCCCAGACTTCTTTTCGAAGTCCCTCCTCTCTACCTGTAGAGAGGGGACAGGGGGTGAGTCCAAACGCCATGAAAAATCAAACCACATACAAAAAAGTAGCCTCACACGAAGCCGAAAAAGGAACCTTTAATACATGCCTGCTGCTCTACTCGGGCGGGCTGGACACCAGCATGATGCTAAAGTGGATCCAGGAGGAGTATGAGTGCGATGTTATCGCAATGACCGTAAACATTGGCCAGACGGCTGATAATCTTGACGCTATCAAACAGAAAGCGCTGAATCTCGGCGCGAAGGATGCCATCGTTTATGACGCGAAGGAGGAATTCGCAGAGCTTTGCGCCGAAGCGGTAAAAGCCAACGCCGATTACCAGGGCGGGTATGCACTCGGGTGTCCACTGGGCAGGGTGATGATCTCACAGCTGGCCGTGCAGTTTGCCGCCGAATTCGGTTGTGAGGTGATAGCCCATGGCTGCACCGGTAAGGGAAACGACCAGGTGCGGTTCGAAAGCTACATCACCACGCTGAACCCTGACCTGAAAATCATTGCCCCTGTTCGGGAGTGGAGCATGGGCCGGGACGAACAGATTGCCTACGCCATCGAAAACGGAATTCCGGTCGATCAGACACAAAAGAGCCCCTATTCGTACGACGAAAACATGTGGGCCAACACCGGAGAAGGCGGAGAGATCGAAAACCCCGAATTGATTCCGCCGCTTGAGAACATTCTGAAATGGGCCAACACTCCGCAAAACGCGCCCGATAAGGAAGAGTTGGTGAAGATCGGATTTGAGAAAGGTGAGCCGGTTTCGCTGAATGGAATCAGTTATGATAAAAAAGACCTGATTCTGTTGCTGAACGATATCGGCGGAAAACACGCGGTTGGTGTGTTTCACCTAATCGAAGACCGTGTAGTGGGGCTGAAGGTGAGGGGTGTGTACGAAAACCCAGCGGCCACCATTCTGATACAGGCGCACAAAAACCTGGAACAGTTGGTTTCCACCCGGGAAGAGAACGAGCTTAAAAACTTTATGGACCAGAAGTGGGCCTACCTCATTTACGGAGCCAAGTATTTCGAGCCGGTTATGGATAACATCCGGGCCTTCATCAACGAACAGAACAAAAAGGTGACCGGCGAAGTGACCCTGAAACTTTACAAGGGGAACTATGACGTGGTGGCACTCTCCTCACCCTACTCGCTGTTCGATGAAAACCTTGCTACATTCAACAAGTCAGCTGCCTTTAACCAGAACGCCTCGGCGGGATTCATCGAGCTGTGGAATCTGCCTCAGAAAACGGCGTACCAACTGAAGAAGGAGGTCGTGAAAAGTACAGCGGGCAGCTTGGCTGATTAGTGAGATGTTACTTTAAATATAAGCTCGTCATTAATCTTAGAAACTGGCAATGAAAAAATCCCCTCCTTTGTAAGGAGGGGACTTAGGGGTGGTTTGAAAAAGGCTGTAAGTTGACTACCTAATTTTCTATCCATTTAAAATAATTATAACCACCCCCCGACCCCTCCTTGAGAAGGAGGGGAGATTCTATTCCTGAACAAAGTTTCAGGTCTAATATCAAAACAAATTAAAACCCAAAAATCCATGTCTAAACTCTGGCAAAAATCATCAACTGATACCCAATCCGATATCGCGAAAAAGGTGGAGGCGTTTACGGTTGGCAACGACTATAACCTGGACCAGGTTCTGGTTCCCTATGATGTAATGGGATCAAAAGTGCACGTCAAAGCGCTTCATAAAGCCGGTATTCTGAATGAAAAGGAGCTGGAGAAGTTGCTTGCCGGGCTGGATGAGGTACTGTCCGTCTGGGAAAAAGGGGAGTTTGAAATTACCGTCCAGGATGAGGATATGCACACGGCAATTGAGAATTTTCTGATAGAAAAACTGGGTGATCTCGGTAAAAAAATTCATACCGGGCGGTCGCGAAATGACCAGGTGTTGACGGCGATGAGGCTCTATGAAAAGGAGGCGCTGGAAAAGATCCTCACTGAAGTCAGGGCTTGCGCGGAGTTGCTTATCGACATAGGCGAGAAACACGAAAAGGTGCCCATGCCGGGATATACACACACCCGCAAGGCGATGCTCAGTAGCGTGGGGCTCTGGGCCGGTGGTTATGCGGAGATGATAATCATGCAGCTGGAAGCTGCGTCCGGGATCAAAAGCCTCATCAATCGGTCTCCACTGGGTACCGCGGCCGGTTTTGGCACTACGTTTGATATCGACAGGGAATTTGAAGCCGAGGAGCTTGGCTTTGCCGTGCCAATTGTCTGCTCTACAACAGCCCAGCTTTCACGCGGATGGGTGGAGTTACAGATGGTTCAATATCTGTCAGGAATTACCGCAATCATGAATCGATTTGCCGCAGATGTGATCCAGTTTAGCAGTGAAGCTTATCAATTTTTTGACCTTGATGAGGTGGTTTGTACCGGTTCGTCGATCATGCCGCAGAAAAAAAATCCGGATGTGGCAGAACTTTTGCGGGCTGGGCATTCCGAGATTGTGGGAGCGGCATCAACCCTGCAAATGCTGACTGCCAATCTCGGCAGCGGATATCACCGGGATCTCCAGCTTACCAAAGAGCCGGTGATTCGAGCTGTAGAAAAAACGATGAACTTATTAAACGTCTCACAAATCCTGATATCCGGAATTTCTATTGATCAGAAAAAGTTGGAAGCGGCATGCACATCTGAACTGTTTGCTGCTGAGGCTGCAAACCAACTGGTAGTGGAGAAAGGTGTCGCTTTTAGGGAAGCATATCGTGTTGTTGCGGGTGAGTCATCAATCAGTAAAGGTTGGTCTGCTAATGAGGTGATAAAAAAGTACACCCACCTGGGATCTCCGGGCAATCCCGGATTAAGTCGTTTTTGAGATAGAATGGATAAAGATGGAGAATGAAGGTTGAATTGCGCCATGACAAAAAATACTTAAAGGAAAATGCGTATAAAGAATAAATATATGTAAAAATTCGCCTCAAAAGCGCTTCCAAAAGGATATAATGATTGATTTTAGGGTAAATATGTGCTATCTGTAGAGACGAATTATGGAGCAGCAACAGATGCTGACGGATATTTTGAATTTACAAATGTTCCTGAGGGAACCTATCAGCTGAGGATAACCTATGTGGGTTATGTTCCTCTGCAGAGAAATATCAATGTGAACCAGGATTTGGACCTGAATCTATCTCTTTCAATGGACGCGCAGAGTTTGCAAGAGGTTGTGGTAACCGGTTACGGATCTGTTGTTCGTGAACAGATGACGGGTAACATTACCAGTATCTCCTCCCGTGATATTCAAGAGATACCGGTAAACAGTTTTGAATCTGCACTGCAGGGTCAGGCCCCGGGTACATTTATTCAAAAATCGAGTGGTAAACTCGGCCAGGGAATTAATATTCGCGTTCGCGGTACATCTTCTGTTTCTGCAAGCAGCCAGCCGCTCTATGTTGTAGATGGTATACCCATTACATCAGAGAGTCAGTCTACTACAGCTTACGGTGATACGAATCCGCTTACGGATATCAACCCAGACGATATTGAGTCGATCGAAATTCTAAAAGATGCGGCCGCTGCAGCCATTTATGGTTCCAGAGCTGCAAATGGTGTTGTACTCGTAACAACTAAGAGGGGACGTGCCGGCGCTACTCAGGTTAACGTGAGCTTGGAAAGAGGTGTTAGTTCACCAACAAATCGCGTTGAGTTTATGAATGCCGATGAGTACATCGAATACTTTAGAGATGCTGCCGGACGAGCCGGTATTTTTGAATATAACAGAGCAGGAAATCCCTGGGGATACCCATCTGAGCAAGCCGCTTATGACGGTGAAGTTGCCTGGTTTGAGGGCTTTCTTGATGGATTCCTTTCAAACGGTACAGACTGGAGAAACCGCGAAGTTGACCACAACTGGCAGGATGAATCATTCCAGGACGCACATAACACTGATTTTAATGTACAGGTGAGTGGCGGTACAGAAGATACTCAGTTCTTCATCTCAGGTGGTTTTAGTGATCAGGTCGGTATTGTTCGCGGCGATGAATACAGTCGTATGAATGGTAGAATCAATTTGGACCACAGAGCATCGGAAAGACTAAGTGTAGGTATGAATCTTGGCTTGACCAGAACATACAACACTCGTGTTTCAAACGATAATGCTTTTGCAACTCCTATGCAGGCTATTGCTCAGCCTCCGACTTCTCCGCCATACACTCCGATTTTTGATAATGGTGATTTAACCGGCTTTTCGGATCAGCCAAATCAAAATACACTCTACTACAACTTTTTGCGTCATGTACAAGGTGTAGACACAGACCAGACCGTATTTAGAAACGTAGGTAATCTGTTTGCGGATTATTCCATTCTTCCAAACCTTCAGTTCAGAAGTGAGTTAGGTTTAGATTTATACTTCTCGAATGAAGATTATTATGCTGATCGAACTACTGATGTTGGTGAAAATACCGCAGGTTTTGGTGATTCAAGAGTTGTAAATGTTGTAAACTATACATTGAACAACTACCTGACATGGGATACTCAATTTGCCGAAGATCATAAACTTACGGCTATTGCCGGTATGAGTTACGAAAACTCAGACAGATATCTGACCTATGTTGCAGGTACTAATTTCCCAACAGATAGCTTCACAAAGCTGGCAAGTGCGGCAGAAATTACAAGCGGTTCAACCACACAAACCGTTTATCGTTTCCTCTCATACTTTTCGAGAGCTAATTACACGTTAAAGGATCGTTATCTCTTCTCTGCCAGTGCACGAGTTGACGGATCTTCACGATTTGGTGAGAATGAGCGATACGGTTTCTTCCCATCTGTTTCTGCAGGTTGGATTATGACCCGCGAAGACTTTATGAGTGATGTGAACTTCCTGACCTTCCTGAAGTTTAGAGCCAGCTATGGTTTAACCGGTAATGCCAATATCGGTAACTTCCCGTCCAGAGGATTGTTTGGTGGTACAGGATACGCCGGTCTTTCAGGTCTAGCGCCTACACAAACTCCAAACCCTGATTTGAGATGGGAGCGTACAGCTCAATATAATTTTGGGTTAGACTTTGAACTGGTTGGCGATCGAGTAAGCGGTGAGATTGATTACTATATCAAGAAAACCGATGATCTCCTTCTCAATGTAAACGTTCCTGCTACCACAGGGTTTACAAGCCAGCTTAGAAATGTAGGTGAACTGGAGAACAAAGGTCTTGAATTTGTCTTGAATACTCATAACCTCGTTGGCGAATTCCAGTGGACTACAAGCTTCAACATTGCTTTCAACCGTAACAAGATTACAAATCTTGACGGACAAATTATTGAAGGTGGATTCCTTGCAAGAGCTGTAGAGGGAGAGCCGATTGCCGTAATGTGGGGCAAAGAGTATGCGGGTGTTGATCCGGATAACGGAGACGCGCTTTACTATCTGCACAGCCCTGATGGAAAAGATTACGATGCTGGAACCACTAACTCTTATCAATCGGCTAATGATGTCGTTATTGGAGATCCAAACCCGGACTTCATTGGTGGTCTTACCAACAGATTTAACTACAGAAACTTTGACCTGAACGTACTTCTTCAGTTTGTTTACGGAAATGATATTTACAATGGCGGTGGCCGATATCAGTCAGCGAATGGCGATTTCTTTGATAACCAGACAAGAGATCAGCTAAATGCATGGCAACAGCCGGGAGACATCACCGATGTTCCCGAAAACAGATTCCTGTTGGCTAACGGTTCAAATCCATCATCCAGATATATCTCTGATGGGTCGTATCTGAGACTTCGAAATGTAGTTCTTGGTTATACATTGCCACAGAGTGCATTAGACAGACTTGGACTCAGAAGAGTAAGAGTCTATATGAGTGGTGTGAACCTGCTGACATTTACCGATTACGATGGTTGGGATCCTGAGGTGAATACTGACCTCTACGATCAGTCTAACAACCTGAATATTGGTAACGACTTCTATACAGCACCACAGGCACGTACCATATCATTCGGTATTAACATTGGCTTTTAATCCAATTTTGCCATTGTAAATCCAAAAGTTTTAATAAATCTATTATGAATAAAATTAAAATCTATATAAGTGCATTAGCAGTTGCCCTGGTTCTTTTCCAAGGTTGCGATAGTCTGCTGGATGTAGATCCGTACCAGTCTATTGACTCGGAACAGGTCCTTACAGATGCAGATAATGTGAAATCAGTACTTGTTGGTGCTTACGATGCTATGGGCAGCAGCAACATGTATGGAGGCTGGTATATGATGACAGCGGACTTTCTAGCGGCAGCCGGTGAGTTTGAATTCACAGGAACGTTCTTTGGACCGCGTCAGATTTGGGCAAAGCAGCAGCTGTATGATAACGGCCAATTAACCTCTACATGGATATCATCCTATAACACAATCAATGTTCTGAATACGGCGCTAAGTGGATTAGATCTGCTTGAAGGTGCTGACAGAGCACGGGTTGAAGGAGAAGCTCGCTTAATTCGGGGTATGGTTTACTTCGAGCTGGTCAGACTGTTTGCTGCTCCATATGAAGCAGGGCAGGCTAACAACCAGCCGGGTGTGCCTATTGTTCTCACGCCAACAACAGATATTGGTGAGGACGCGAATGTGGCAAGATCATCTGTGGACGCGGTTTATGATCAGATTCTGGAAGATCTGACTGAAGCCAGAGATTTGCTTGATGCTGTAAATCCGGAGCGTGCATATTATGTAAACTCTATGGTTGCAAGTGCTGTGCTGTCGCGAGTACATCTCCAGCGCGGAGAGTATGAGCAAGCGCGGGATGAAGCAAATCGTGTGATTGAATCTGAATTATATGAGCTAAGGTCTACACTTGCTGACGTATTCAATCAGCCCGAAAATACAACGGAAGATATATTTGCGATGCAAAACAGCGCACAGGATGGAGTGAACAGTATGTTTACATTCTATAGCGCAAGCAGCCGTGGTGATATCGATATTAACCAACAGCATATTGATGAGTATGAGCCAAATGATGATCGTTTGAGCCTGTTCTATACAGATCCGGGCGACGGAGCATTGAGGTCAGGTAAGTGGAATCGACCAACTGACGACCAGGTAAATATTATCAGACTTGCAGAGATGTACCTCACTCGTGCTGAAGCTAATTTTGTATTGGGCGATGATGAAGGTGACACACCGCTGAATGATATCAACAGAATCCGCGACCGTGTAAATCTCGATCCATTGGATGAAGTTGACCTTGATCTGGATGCAATTTTGCAGGAACGTAAGCTTGAGTTGATGTTTGAAGGAAATCTCCTGCACGACATCAAGCGTACACAACGTAATGTTGGTGTACGAAGTTACGACGATGTGAAATTGGTTCTGCCAATTCCGCAGCGTGAACTGAACTCAAATCCAAATCTTTGCCAAAATCCGTCGTATGCCGGAACAGTTTGCTAAGATCTTTGGATAGTTGATTTATTTTAAAGCACCGGAGTTCACGCTTCGGTGCTTTTTTTATACCAATCAAAAACCCTATAGATATGAAACAAAAATTACTGTGTATTGGAATTATTATTGCCGGATTTGCCGGCCTTTCGTGTAGTGAAAACGATCTTTCGGCTGAAAGTTATGAGCCTGAAAGCAGACAGGCAGGCTCACTCTTGATTATTGGAGGCGGTAGCCGGCCCGATGTGATGCTCAACCAAATTATTGACGAGACAGATCTTGAGAATGAGGAGAACTATGCAATTGTCCTCACTATGTCCGGTTTTAATCCCGATACGTCCGGCTACTACGGTGAGCGTCAATTCAGGGAGTTGGGCGTCGAAAATATTCGATCCTATGATTTTGAACGAAGGAACGCATTTACAGAGCAGGCAGCCGACTCACTGGAAAATGCGGCGTTGATCTACATTACGGGCGGATCCCAGTCTCGATTTATGGAGGCTGTTGGGGACGTGCCTGAAATTGCAGGTTCTATCGAAAATGCATATCAAAATGGAGCGATGATTGCCGGAACCAGCGCCGGCGCGGCCATCATGAGCCGGATTATGATTACCGGAGATCAGGCGAATTACCCTGAGTACACCTCTACATTTTATCACCTGGAGAAGGATAACATGATCACAGCCGAAGGCCTCGGATTGATTGAAGGAGTGATTGTGGATCAGCACTTTGTGGAGCGGGCCCGAAACAACCGGCTGTTGACCGCCGTGATGGAGTATCCGGATCACGTCGGGATTGGTATAAGCGAATCGACGGCCATTCTGGTAAAAGGTAATGAAGCAGAAGTTGTCGGAAACTCACAGGTTTTGGTCTATCGAAACTTATCCGGCGACTCCATCACAGAAAACAGTAAACTGGGAGCCCGAAATATTCGACTCGATATTTACCTTCCCGGGGAGTCGTTTACGGTGCATTAAATGATTTTTGAAATCAGAACGTGGTTATACGATTTCCCCCTTTGAAGGGGGTATGGGGGATAATCAAAAGTGGAATGTAAAGCCTTCAAAAATTGGCTCTTTTGCCACGAAGTCGCGAAGGCCCGAAGCTACACGAAGCTGAATAAACTGTGTATAAAGTTCCCCATCGAAGGGGGTGAGGGGGATGATCAGTTGTAAACTGAGAACATTATAGAATTGGAGTTTTTTTACAGGGAAGAATCAAAGTCACACAATGATATTACGGGCAGAAGGGTTATAACTTCGTGAAATCTTTGTGTCATGGAGACTTCGAGGCAGATAAATATCAACTTGATGAAATATTGAATTAAATCTCAGTTATGTTGAAATAAGAATTAACCGGAAAAGTTCTCTTGTTTTTATATTTTCAGATATAACTATTTAAAGACCAATAACTCCTTTTATGTTGAAATATCTTCTTATTGTACTCTTTTTTTTGTCTGCTTGCTCATCATCAAACTCTATTGATCAACTTGAGACTAATATCGAAAACCATATAGCAGAAGAGGAGGGTACATTCGGCATCTGGTTTCAGCACCTTCAGAATCCGGAGCGGAGCTTTTCTATAAATGCCGACACTCTGTTCCATGCAGCCAGTACGATGAAAACCCCGGTAATGGTTGAGCTGTTTCGCAGAGCGGAAGCCGGTGAGTTTGATCTGTCGGACTCTATCAAAGTGGAAAATAGATTTTACAGCATTGTGGATGGATCGGAATTTCAGCTCGATCTGGATCCCGAGGGGGATGATCCGTTTGAACGCCGCGAAGGAGAGATGGCAACCATTTATGATCTGAATCACGCCATGATCACCTACAGCAGTAATATTGCGACCAACTTGATTCTTCAGCTTGTAGGTGCTGAGGAGACTACCCAAACGATGCGTGAACTTGGCGCAGAAAATATTCTGGTACTTCGCGGGCTCTACGATATGAAGGCGTTTGATCAGGGACTCAGCAACCGGACTACGGCCAGAGATCTGGGAATTATATTTGAGCGAATTGCGAACGGTACGGCCGTCAGTGAAGAAATGGATAGTTTGATGATTGAGGTACTGAAGGATCAGTTTTACCAGGATGTGCTGCCGGAGTATCTGCCGGATGATGTGGTGTCTGCCAATAAAACAGGATTTATCACTGGGGTGCGTCACGATTCGGGAATATTCTATCTGCCAGACGGTCAGTCGTATGTCCTGATTTTTCTATCCAAAGATCTGCCCGATGAAGACAGGGGGCGGGATGTGGGGCGCGAAATTTCCTTAAAAATTTATGAGTGGCTGATGGCTGAAAAAGGATAAATTGAGGTGAGAGATTAATACACTGATTTAAAATCGAACTTAGGTTACAGCAATAAAAAAAGGAAAATGATACGACAGTTGAAATTATAAGGATGCAAATCTCTGAATCAATTATAGACTCTTCTCCATTTGGTTTTGCATACCACGAAATCGTGTTAGATGGGGAAAACCGTCCGGTTGATTACAAGTTTTTGAAAGTCAATCATGCGTTTGAAAAACTGACGGGCTTAAAGGCTGAGCAGATCATAGGTAAAAGCGCAACCGAAGTGCTGCCAGGTATTGAAACGGCTAAAGAAGATTGGATAAATACATTTGGCGATGTTGCTCTTTCAGGTTCAAACAAGGTTTTTGAACAGTACTCTGAGCCATTAGATAAATGGTTTCAGGTGCAGGTGTGGTCTGACGAAAAGGGATTTTTCGCTACGTTTTTTGTGGATATCACCGAGCAAAAAAGATCACAAAATCGTTTTAAAAAGAATCAGGAAGAGTACAGGGAGATCTTCTCCAGTATACCTCAAAACATATTTGTGATTGATGTAACTCCGGGCGAAAGGTTTATACTTAGAGAGCTTAACGACTCTCTGTTGAACTATGTGAATATGTTGAGAGAAGATATCCAGGGGAAGGAGATTGAGGAGATATTCCCTGCAGATATTGCGGAAAACATCCTTTTGCACTACCGCGAATGCCTGGAGGAGGGCAGGAATATTTCGTACGAAGAGGAAGTGACGATACCTGAAGTGGGAAGAAAGTTTTTTCTAACAACCATTTCTCCAATAAAAAACGAATCAGGCCGAATACACCGGCTCGTGGGAACAGCATTTGATATAACCAAGAGAAAACAAGCCGAGGAGTCGCTGCATCAGGAACAGAAGTTTAAGAATGCCATACTTTCATCAGCTGAAGATGGAATAGTAGCTTGTAATGATGCAGGAGAGCTGGTTCTCTTCAATGAAAAAGCGAAAGAGTGGCATGGGGTAGATCTGAAGAAAATACCTGTTGAGGAGGGGGGTGACTATTACGATCTGTATCATATTGACGGAAAGACTCCATTAAAACCGGAAGAGATTCCGCTAGTTCGCGCATTTAATGGAGAAACTGTACTAAATGCGGGTATGTCTATCGTGCCAAAGGGAGGTGAGCCCAGATATATACTGGCCAGCGGCAGCTCAATTAATGATAAGTATGGGAAAAAACTTGGGGCCGTAATACTAATGAAAGATATCTCGGCAAGATTGAAAGCCGAGAAAAAAGTAAAGGAGAGTGAAGAGCGTTTTCGTAGCCTGGCTTACAATGTGCCCGGTGTTATCTATCTCTGTAAGAATGATGAATATTTTTCCATGATTTTCGTCAACGATCAGGTTGAACAATTGACCGGATACAGTCGCAAAGATTTTTTAAATCAGAAAGTGAACTTCATTGATCTGATGCATACCGACGATATAGAAAGAGTGAAATCTGAAGTTGATAAATCAGTCAATGAAAAAAGATCTTTTCAGGTAGAGTATAGACTCTATGATAAGAAGGGAAAGATGCACTGGGTGTTGGAAAATGGAGTAGGTATTTTTGATGAAAAAGGGGTTCTGGTGCACCTGGAGGGATATATTTCGGATATAACGGAAAAGAAAATTGCAGAGGAAGTTGCTTATAAAGCTTCTCAACAGCTGGAATTTCATATTCAGAATTCACCGCTTGCTGTAATAGTTTCTGACGAAAATTTTGAGGTGACACAGTGGTCGAAAAGTGCAGAGGAGCTGTTTGGATGGGCTGAAGATGAGGTGCTGAAGAAAAACCGATCGGAGTGGGCTTTTACTCATGAAGATGATATCGAGTCGGTGAATCTAAAAATCGACGAATTAATTTTAGGGAGAAAATCGAGCAATGTAAGCCATAACCGTAATATCACAAAAGACGGGAGGGTACTGAACTGCGAATGGTATAACTCTGTGATGTTTGATAAAAATGGCGATATCATCTCCATTTTTTCACTGGTTCATGATGTGACGGATCGCGTTAAGAAAGAGGAAGCCATAAAAGATTCTCTGGCTGAAAAGGAGATTCTGCTTGCAGAAATACATCACAGGGTGAAAAACAACCTTGCTGTGGTATCGGGACTCATGCAGCTGCAGGCACTTGGAGCGGAAGATGAAAAACTGCAAACTGAACTTTTTGATAGCGTGAATAGGGTTAAAACGATGGCCTCGGTCCACGAACTGCTCTATCAGTCTGAAAACTACTCAAGATTAAATTTTAAGGATACGGTTATTGAGTTAGTTCATAATGTAGCGGAAACACTGCAGGCGAAAATGAGTGTTTCGGTAGACATAAAGTGCGAGGATATAAAAGTGGATATTAACAGGGCTATCCCAACTTCTTTAATTGTAAATGAGGTTATTACCAATGTATATAAGCACGCATTTAAGGAAAGGGAGAGCGGAAAGCTTACTCTTCAGGTAAAAGAGGTTAGTGGTGAAATAAAACTGCTGATTAAAGACAATGGAGTCGGTATAGATGAGAATCGTGATTCCTCAGATGGACGGCAGGGGAGAACAGGGTCTTTAGGTATGCATTTGATTCGTGAGCTTGTGAATCAGCTGAATGGTACATTTGAGTATAAAAGTGTTGACCCCGGAACAGAGTTTCGTTTAATTTTTTCAAATAATGAGTAGAGCTTGATTGATGTTTACGAAACTTCATATGCTTGAAAATCATTGTTAATAGTAGAATACTAAAGTAAACAGTGATTTATTATGTCTACTCAAAAAACACCGGTCAACAATACAGAGCTATCAGACAAAGAGCTGGACCATTTTAAACAGAGGCTGAATCAGGAAAGAGAAAGTAGTGAAGCAACGATCCGCGAGTTAAAAGAGAGCCTGAATTCACTTAACAGCACTGCTGATGATGTACAGTCTTCACAGGATCATCATCAGGCCGATTTGGGGACAAAAGAGAATCGTAAAGCCACAATCTTGAAAAAGATAGAGAAACAGACGGAGAAGCTGGATCAAATTACAATTGCTCTGGACCGTATCGAAACGGGAAATTACGGCATTTGTATAGATACGGGTGAACCGATTCAGAAAGAGCGTCTGGAAGCAATCCCATATGCCATTCGAAGTGTTGCAGCCAAGAGCTAATCATTGTCATTGGGATCAACACATCTGAACCCGATCGTATGATCGCCTAATTCAGCCAGAACTCCGACTCTCCAGTAGTTCCTCAGAGTTAAGGCATTACTATTGAAACTCCCACCCCGGATTACCCGCATGGCACGTTCTTCCAGTGGGTAATACTCGATGGAGTCCGGATCGGTTTTAAAAAATGGGTAGTAGTCACCGATCCATTCAGACACATTTCCGGTCAAGTCGTAGAGGCCCAAATCGTTGGGCTCTTTTGTACCTACTGAAAAAGTATATCCGGCGCTGTTTTCTTTGTGGCGTGCTACAACATCGAGGCTGTCGGGATCAAAAACACCAGAGTAAATCTGATCTTTTCCACCCGATCTTGCCGCATACTCCCACTCCTGTTCTGTTGGCAGCCTGTAGCCGTAGGCTTTGCAAAACTCCAGGGCATCGTACCAGTTCACGTAAACAACGGCTCTGTCACCGCGGCCACGACCATCATCGCGGGGTAGATCTCTGCCGGTTGCGCTTGCAAATGCATCATATTGACGGTAGGTCACTTCAAAAGTGCCGATGTAGAAATCGGGCACGGTGACTTCATGCAGCGGTAGCGAGTCGTCATTTTCTTCCTCTATCACATCACCCATTATAAAAGTGCCCCCTTCAACGAAGGTCATGTCTATCGGTTCCAGCTGCGATTGGAGGGATGGCCTGAACAGCGCACAGCTGCTTAAAATTATTAAGGAGACGAAAAGGGAAGATCTTTTTATACTAATCATGTAGTAAAAGATAGTTTAGGCTAAGTTAAACTCCAAAAGCAGATTTGACTACTTTGCAGTAAAAAAGGCTTTACGTACATTTAGATAAATTAAATTCTACAAAAAGAGACGACTTATGAAGATTACCATAGCAGATAAATTGCCGGCCGAAGCGATTAAACAGCTGGAATTACTGGGGCTAAACGTAGACAACAATCCGGGGCTGAAAGAAGCAGATCTCGCAAGCGGGCTACCCGAGTCACAAATTTTAATTGTAAGATCTACAGTAGTTAACCGCGACTGTGTAGACAATAGCCCAAAGCTGAGCCTGATTATACGAGCGGGTGCCGGAGTAAATAATATTGATATTGAAGCGGCGAGCGGAAAGGGAATTTATGTGGCAAACTGTCCCGGAAAAAATGCTATTGCCGTTGCAGAGTTAACGCTGGGGCTGATACTCTCACTGGATCGATTTATTCCTCAAAATGTATCAGACTTTCATGCGGGCAAATGGAATAAAGCAGCATATTCGAAGGCAGACGGGCTGTTTGGAAAAACGCTTGGCATTATCGGTACAGGGATGATTGGACAGGAAGTCATCAAAAGGGCGCAGGGATTTGGTTTAGATATTGTTGCCTGGTCGAGATCACTCACCCCCAAAATAGCTGATGAAATGAATGTAGAGTGTGCCAAGTCCATTCTGGATGTAGCGAAATCTTCTGATATTCTGAGTGTCCATCTGGCCATGAATGCTCAAACCAAAGGAATTATTTCTAAGGAAATTTTATCAGCTATGAAGGATGGCGCAATGTTTATCAATACCTCCCGTGACGGTGTTGTAGACGAAGAGGCACTTTTCGAAGAGTTGAAAAACGGAAGGTTGAAAGCCGGCCTTGATGTATTCAGTGAGGAGCCGGAATTTAAGGAAGGAGAGTTTGAGAGTCGCTTTCAAGGAATGGATAACGTATATATTACACATCACATCGGGGCAAGTACCTATCAGGCACAGATGGCTGTAGCAGAAGATGCAGTAGATATCGTACGCGGTTATCTGCAGGAAGGAAAAGTGAGAAACTGGCTGAACAGATGTGAACATACCGAATCGCCGTGGCAGCTGGTAGTGCGCCACTACGATAAGCCGGGTGTAATTGCCAACGTAATGAATGAACTCAAAGAAGCACAGATCAATGCACAGGAGCTGGAAAATGTAATCTTTGACCGGAAAATTGCTGCATGCTGTACCATTCAGCTTGACGCCGAGCCATCCGATAAAGTGCTTAAAAATATAAGAACCCGGCAGGATGAGGTAATCAGTGCAACACTGGTGCCGAGAAGGTAACCAGAAGAGAAAGCGATTTACCGGTTAAAAATATGTTGCTAAACCGGACTCTCTTTCGGCATGCCGATCTATCACTCTTAAAATGATCTGCTTGAATTTAGAAATTGTAAAAGCATGAATTTGAGAAGCAGTGCACATCGAAAAGCCGAAAGAGAGAGATTGCCCTGGATAAGCTTGGGGATCATTTTAGCGGGACTATTTCTACTCTTCACAATCACATTTACGACATGGTGGTTATTTATGCCAGAGCGAGATAAAAGTGATACAGAACCGTTTTCAGACCATAAAGTACTTGAGCTCGCATCTGCGTTAGAGGAAGATGTAAGGTATCTGTCTGAAGAGATTGGAGAGAGAAATATGCACAGGAGTGGTACGATGGCCATCACTGCTGATTGGATTGAGACCCGTATGGAGGAGAAGGGGTATAATGCACAAAGAGAGAACTACCGTCTAAGCCGTGGAGTGTACAGCGGGCAAAC
>SL_7KL_010_BRINEDRAFT_10000427_pt1 | contig 19897 bp, 21 predicted proteins | sample SodLak_010_BRINE_FD_10663 | JGI IMG/M metagenome (IMG submission 10663)
AAGTATCACTTGGTTCATTGAATCCAATATGCCCATTAACCCCAATACCAAGTAATTGAATATCGATACCACCAGAAAGTTCTATGAGTTCTTCATAATTTCTTGCTTCTTTTTCTGGATCATTGGTTAAACCGTTCGGTATATGGGTATTTTTAGGGTTGAAATCAACAAATTTATAAAGTTGGTTTTCCATATAATAAGCATAACTTTGCGAATGATTGGGTGCTAAACCTAGATACTCATCAAGATTAAATGCTTTAACGTGGTTAAACTTAACTTCTCTTTTTTGGAAAGCATTGATTAATTCTGAATAAAATAGTTTGGGCGTTCCACCAGTTGCGAACCCTAACACAGGTTCATACTTTTGATAAATAACGTTCATAAATCGTTCAGCAACATAGCGTGAAGCTTCTTCTTTATTTTTAGCAATAATTTTTTTCACGGTCTCCACCTCTTTAAACTGTTGGTATACTCCAATTTTACCATTTTTCTTCTAATTTAAAAAGGATTTGACTAAAACATACTTTTTACGCTTTACTTAATAACTGATTTAAAACATTGCTGAAACGTTTTTGCCAGTCTGCTTCTTGATGTTCCCCCCCGGGGATGATGTTATATTCGATAGATTTTACCTCTAAAGTGTTTTGAATCGTTTCATAAATCTCTTGATTGGTTTTTAAATAGGTTTCTTTAGTCGCTTTGAATGTTTCAAAGTCTCCGCAGTCCATGTAAACATGGTTTAAACACTTTGATTTTGAGGCAACTATATAGGTTTTTAATTGGTTTATATTCGCAAAAAAAGCGCCTGATAAACTTGCGACTCCTTTAAATACTTTAGGATATTTTATAGCAGCGTACAGTGAAACAACGCCTCCTAATGATGAACCAATCATATAAGTCTCATGCTTTTTGGTTCGAAAAGTTCGATCGATATAGGGTTTAAGTGTATCCTTGATATATTCAAGATATAAATCTGCCTTCCCTCCATATTGATGAAATGATTCCATTTCTAAAGGAAATGGTAAAAANTCATTTAAACGTTGAGTATCTTTAGCAGATGAAACGCCAACAATAATACAATCTTTTATGGGTGGGTCTTTATACAAGGCATATTTAACATCCCAAAATTGTTTGGAAAAGCGTTCAGACTCAAAAAACAAATTTTGTCCATCATGCATATATATAACTGGGTATTTACGGTTCTTATTTTGATACCCTTGGGGCAATAAAATGTAAGTTGTGACAAATCTGTTTAACAATTCTATAAAAGATGTATTTGTTATAATCTCCATTTCATCCCTCTACTTCGATTGATGCTTTTATTTCAGTAATAAGTTTGTTGATATTGTGTTTATTAAAACTTATATTATGAGAATCAATATTGCTTGATTCTTTAATCACTTGCTTTAAAACATATCGTTTAAAGAGCGATAAATTATCTTCTCTAATTTCTCCGCCAACATGAATACTCATTTTAAGATGATTTATAAATGTCTCTGGAAACGACTGTTTTAAAAATTTAGAAACATCTAACTTAGGATCAATCCCAACTAAAAACATAAAAAGAGATTTCTTTTTTAGTACTTCTAAATACTTCCCAATAAATTTTCGCATTTTTTTAGGGTAATATCCCATATACATTGGCGCACCTATAATAATGGTTTGAAAATCCTCTAAATTAATCGTTGAAATGTCATTAATATTTTTGGTTATAATAGAGGTTTCATAGTCTTTTAATCCTTGAAAAATTAAGTGTGAAATATCTTTAGTTGCATTCGTTTTGGTTGTATAAACGATTAAAGTGGCCATCTTTTCATCCCTTTATATGTATTATTAAAAATTATATCATACCTAGAATTGATTAAAAAGATATGAGTGTCATTTGCTTAAGCATTCACATTTTGGTAATATTACAGTAACAAAAAAACTATAAATTAATGAGGTTTTATACCGAGGGGGAAAAAATGAAAAAAATATTTGGTGTTTTAGCAATTTTGCTAACATTTACACTCGCTGCTTGCGGTGAACAAACGACTCCGATGGATGAGTTTTTAGAAGATTTGGATTTGGATGATACGATCAATGATTCAATAACTTTTCCTGAAACTTATGAATCATTTGATGTGACTGTTGAATCTTCTGATACAGATATATTAGATACAGATGGAACAGTCTATCAATCCAATATCCCTGATGATGGAACGGTAATTGATTTAACGTTTTATTTAGAGGATGATGAAGAAAGTTATGAAGAGACTATTCGTATTGAAGTTGTTCAATCAGGGCGTGCATTTATTCAATCTTCTAGAACGTTGGCTTTTGAAAATTTAGCATCTGAATACCTTTTAGATGAGGTTGATTATGATCTTCATTATTCTCAACATGGTGGAATGCCGTTTGTTGAGATCGAAGACTTTTTAACCCTTTTAGATGGTGGTGAGTCTCAAGGAGCAATCAATTTTGAACTATTTGAAATTTCTAAAGACGGGGCGGTAATGACACTTGAGATTGTGGATCTTGAAGATGAGGATGAAGAAGATGAAGAGTTTGATGAGGATGACGTTATCATAGATGATGATGTCGAGCGTATTTTAGAAATTGATTTTGATGAAAATACTTTAACCGTTACTTCTTTTGACTATTTTAGAGCATTTGCAGAATCTACACAAACTGATTTTGGTGAAGACTTAGAACTTTATGATTATGAGTTTGAAGAAGGCGATACGGTAACGATGGATCTAAGTGAATATGATTTTGAATTGATTTACCAAAACGGTGGTTACTATATGCCATTTCATCTCGCAAACTTATTTTTCAGCGGAACCATGTATGATGTTTATTATAATGGTGATATGATTTATGGGTTTGATACGTACCAAGCCACTGATTCTGGATTCGGAAGCGATTTAAGATCGAGTGATTATTATGATGAAATTGATGACTTATATTTAGAACAAAACTATAACTATATGGCATTTAGCTTTGATTATTTTTATGGATTAAAAGATGATCAAGGCGTAACAACTTATTATAATGAGTTTGATGGCGATGCATTTATGGATGCGAATAATCATACCGATGCCGTGTTTGAAGCGGTGTATGATTTAGATGACCTTCATACATCATTCTTAATGCCAGGCTTTTTCGATTCAGGATATAATCGAGACGCTGGATTTGATGATTTTGGAGACCGTACGGCCGTTTTTAATAATAATTATCAATATTTATTCGATGAAAATTTATGTCCTGGTGGCGTTAATTTTAGATATTTAGATGATGAACAAACCGCAGCAGCCATTTCAATAAGTGGGTTTAATGCGGATACACCCGGTAGTTTCTCAAACGCTATTGATATTTTAGATGCAAGTGGAACGGTTGAAGATATCGTGATTGATCTTGCGTGTAATACTGGTGGTGTTGTTGGTTCAATGATTCAAATATTAGGATATATGACCGATGAACCGCTCCCATTTAATAATTTAAATCCTACTGACAGTGCAACAAGCACGACTTGGTATACTTCTGAAGTTGAAGCACGTGATGACTTTAATTGGCACATTTTATCTAGTCCTGTTTCTTATAGCGCAGCCAATATGATGATATCGATTGCGAATGATTTAGATATCGCAACGATTATTGGTGAAGATTCTGCTGGAGGCGCTGCATCGATTACAACAAATATTTTGCCTTCAGGGACTATGATTATTATGAGTTCTACAAGTGTTTCCGCAAACAATGATTATGAATCTATTGAAATGGGCGTGGAAGTTGACCATCATATCCCGCTAGAAGACTTTAATGATCATAGTGCAATACTAAGAGCCATTCGATAGTAAAAATGCACAAGGCTTATCCTTGTGCATTTTTTAAGGAAGGAGCGATTCCATGATTAAACAACCACTCTCAAAACCGGCGAGGTTGATACTAACTTTTTCTATGATTTTTCTATTTTATCCAATAATGGGTTTGTTTATCACGCTTTCTGTTTATGAAGATGCAATCTATTTAGAGGGGATACTTATTAATGGATTATTCATTGGTTTATTACTATTAATTGTTGGGTTTTTGAGGTTCTATATGTTAAAACAAGCCAAAATAGACAAAAGCATCACGGTTAGCGAAAAGACTTTTTATAAAGTTAATATCAAATCGTTAATAAAAATTATTGTAATGACACTTATAATGTATTTATTGGCTTTGAGTGTAATTATTAGCTTTTACGCACCGATTAATTACTTGTACCCAGCAGTCGTGAATGTAAGTTATGTTATTTGGTTTTCTAAAGTTTTAAATGAAACCAAACTTTATAATCCATTTGATACGTTTATTTTATTGAATCGATCTAATAAGGGAATATATATTCCAAAAAATAATGCATCAAAGTCACACTATTTTATTGAAAGATAGACTTTTACTTATGAGTCAAGTACAATAAAACTATAAAGAATTTAGGAGGGCAATCTATGAAAGATGTTGTTAAATTTTTTGATGATTTACCATTCATTGTAAAGATTATTTTCGCACTCCCATTCATTGATGGAATTGCTTGGGGAATTTACCGTATAGCGAAGGGCATTGACAAAAAGAATAACATGTTAATTATTGCAGGGATTGTATGGGTTTTTGTAGGATTTTTCTTATTTTGGATAATTGATTTAATCACCATTGTTTTAAACGGTAAACCTACAATTTTAGCAGATTAATTTTTGAAGCCATCAATTTTGATGGCTTTTTTTCTTTAATACGAATTTTTTGTTTGATTCCTCACATTTTTTGTTATAATTTTTTAAGTGAGGAGTTTTTATATGCAATCAGTTGCTCAAAAAGTGAATAACAAATTGTATTATGGTTGGGTCATGGTCGCCGTCAGTGGATTAGGATTATTTTTCTCAGCACCAGGGCAGACATATTCTATTAGTGTATTTATTAATGCTTGGCGAAGTGAGTTCGGCTATTCCGCATCTTTAATGAGTGCTGGATATATGGCTGCGACTATTTTAAGTGGTTCATTACTCGTTGTTATGGGGAAAATGGTTGATCGCTTTGGTCAAAGAAGAATGATGATGATTGTTGGGGTATTATTGGCCTTAAGTGCCTTTTATAATAGTTATGTGATGAATATAGGCATGATTTTCTTTGGATTTTTCTTACTCAGATATTTTGGACAAGGATCAATGACGCTTATTCCCCATTCTTTAGTGCCTCAATGGTTCGAAAAAAAACGTGCTTTTGCGATGAGTTTAGAAAATATTGGTGGCTTAATCGCAACCTTAAGTGTTCCTACAATTAACTATTTTATGATCACTTCATTTGGATGGCAAATGGCCTTTAGATTTTGGGGCATTGCTTTGGTTTTAATTTTTGTGCCTGTTGTCTTTTTTACCGTCATTAATAAACCCGAAGACATCAACATGCAAATTGATGGAGAAAATAATGGAGAAGATGCGGTTAAAGAAGCGTTAGAAAAAATGAATCATGAAAGTTTTTCTTTAAAAGAAGCCTTGAAAACGAAAACCTTTTGGTTTATTGGTGGGATGAGTGTTATTGTTCCAATGTTTTCAACGGGCGTAACTTTTCATTTTTTTGAGATGATGAGTCAAAGAAACTTAAGTGAAAACAACGCTGCATTTATTATTGGAATGTTGGCTTTTCCAGCTTTTTTCATGCCTTTCGTTGCAAAGATTTTAATTGATAAGTATCCACCAAAATATATATTTTTCACAACATTAATGATGATCTTTTTATCAATGGTTTATTTGGCTTTTTTTGTTTCTGGATTTGTGAGTGCGATGATTTTTATACTCTTTTATGGAACCGCCGTTGCGGTTCAAGTCGTCACATTAAATATTATTTGGCCAACTTATTTTGGAAGAAAGTTTTTAGGATCAATCCGCGGGGCAGCGCAAGTGTTTATGGTTATTTCTACAGCGGTGGGACCATTGCCACTTGGATTAAGTTTTGATTTAACAGGGAGTTTTAATTATGCCATTTATCTTATGATGGGATTAACTGTTGTTTCAATGATTTTATCTGTTTCTATTCAAAGACCTAAAAAAGCGTACTAGATTTTAAATATCTAATACGCTTTTTTTGATATTATTTTAATAATTTTTTAATGAACTTTTCTTTATTATCGTAGGGTGGATATGCAATGCTAGGATCAAACTTTGTAGATTTTTTCATAATAGATTTTTTATGAGAAAAGGTTTCAAAACTATAATACCCATGGTAACTCCCAAACCCACTGCTTCCTACGCCACCAAACGGTAAATTTGCATTCGCCACATGCATCAAAGAATCATTAATAGCGCCGCCTCCATAAGATAGACGATTAACAATTTCGTTTTGAATGGATTTAGACGCTGAAAAAATATAAAGTGCCAACGGCTTTTCTTTAGATTTTAACGCTTGGATCATGGTTTCTTTTTCATCGAACGTTAAAATGGGTAAAACCGGACCAAAGATTTCTTCTTGCATAACAAGATCGCTAAACGTTACATTGTCCATGATTGTTGGACTTATCGTTAAAGTTTTATCATCAGTTTTAAACCCATAAGTCACCTTGTTTTCATCAACTAAGCCTTTTATTCTTTTATAATGATTTTCGTTAATGATGGTGCCAAAATCTTTAGCTTCATTTTTAAAAAATGATTTAACGGTATGGGTCAGTTCTTTTAAGAAGTCGTCTTTTATTTTTTTATCAACGTAAATATAATCTGGTGCAATACAGGTCTGACCAGCATTTATAAATTTTCCAAACGCTATTCTTCTTGCGGTGACTTTCAAATTGGCATCATCCATAATGATCGCTGGAGATTTACCGCCTAGTTCTAAAGTAATGGGCGTTAAATGTTTACTGGCTGCTTCATAAACAATTTGTCCAACACGTTTTGAACCTGTAAAAAAGATATGATCATAAGGAAAACTTAACAATGTCTGAGTTGTTTTTACCCCACCAGTTTTAACGTAAATATACTTAGAATCAAACGTTTCATTTAGCAGTTTTTCTATAAGTTTTTCGGTATGCGTGGGAAACTCACTTGGTTTTATAATCGCTGTGTTCCCTGCGGCAATCGCTCCAATTAAAGGTTCGATTATAAGTTGAAACGGATAATTATATGGTCCTATTATTAATACACAGCCTTTTGGTTCATGATAAATTATACTTTTAGATACCCCTTGGTAAAGCGGTGTTTTTACACGTTTAGGTTTCATCCATTTTTTCAACTTTTTCAAAGTTTTTGAAATAGAATGTAAAACATAGCCTATTTCTGTAGCGTATGCTTCGAATGAAGACTTGTTTAAGTCTTTTTTTAATGCATCTTTAATCAACGCTTCGTTATTAAGAATCATTTTTTTGAGCGTGTTTAATTGTTTTTGTCTAAAAGCCAATGATTTTGTTTCATCTGTTTTAAAGTATTCTTGTTGCGCATGAAAAATCTTTTCCATATAAATCCCCTCTATTCTTTTTTAATTCCCTTTTTTAATAAAGGTGAATCATAGTTTTCATTGATACTTTTTAACACATTATTCACATGGTCTTCTTTTGAGAGTGAGGCTTTGGGTTCAAATATATTTAATTGTTTAAATAGTTGAGATTTCTTTTCTAAATTCGATGCACTTACACCGAGTAAGTGTACAGGTTTTTCTTCATAAAGTGTTTCATATAAATTTTCTACGGCTTCAAAAATTTCATAAAAATTGTCGGTGTGGTATTGAAATGAGAAATGTTTTGAATGATTTTCATACTCCATATTTCTTACTTGTACCGCGATGGATTTAGTCGCTAAAGATGCATCTTGCAATCGTTCAACCACGCGGTTTGCTAATTTTTTTAACGCATCAATTTGTTCGCTATATTCATGTAAAAATCCTTCAAATGTTTTAGAATTTCCAATGCTTTGGTGCGAATTTTGTCGACTAGGATCTATTTTACTTTCATCCTGACCTTGAGCTTTTCTTAAGAAACTCTCGGTTTGATTCCCTAAAAACGCTTCGAGTTTTTTACGGTTATCAAACGTCGCAAAATCCCCAATGGTTTTAATGCCTAATAATTTTAAATTAGGAACAGTCTTTTTCCCAATACCATGCAAGGCTTCAATGGGTAAAGGCCACAATTTTTCTTTCACATCACGTTTTCTTAAAATTGTTATCCCTAATGGTTTTTTCATATCAGAAGCCATTTTTGCTAAAAACTTATTAGGTGCGATGCCTATGCTTACCGGTAGATCATAGGTATTCAATAAATATGATTGCATTCTTTTCGCAATATTTAAAGGATGTTCTCCATTTAAGTCATTGGTCATATCTAAGTATCCTTCATCGATAGAGGCTGGTTCTAGTTGTTTCGTAAAGGTTTTTAAGTAATCGAAGAAATAGCCTGAATATTTTTCATAAAGCGGAAAATTTGTTGGTAAAACTTTTAATTTAGGACATAACCTTCTTGCTTCTGGCAAGGGCATAGCACTTGTTACTCCGTATTTTCTTGCTTCATAATTGGCTGTGGTTAATATGCCTCGATCATTTTTGGGGCCAATGCCTAGTGGAACATTTTTTAAGGCCTTATCTTCCGCCATCTCACAACTAGCAAAAAAAGCATTTAGGTCTATATGAAAGATTACATTGTATTTTTTCATGATTTAAACTTTCCTTTTTAAGAGATTTAAAGTATAATGGTAAACGCGAAGTCAAATTGTGAAAACCGAGGTGAAGATTTATGCCTGAAAGTCGTAAGCGTAAGAAAAAGAATCAAGAAGAAGAGGCTCCAGTTTATGTCAATCCTATGAAACAAACGTGGGGGAAAGTTGTTGTTTTAATCCTCGCGGTTGGATTTGTGTTAGGGTTGGTTGCAGCCACTGTTTTCGTTATGTGGCAAGTAATGATGCGATAATGATTTAAAAAGCGCTTATGCGCTTTTTTATTTGAGTAATTCTTTCGCACTTTGTTTCGAAGCTTCAGTGACTTGATCTGAAGAAATCATTTGTGCTAAAGCATCAACTCGATTATCATAATTTAAATGTTTTACATTGGTTTTAACTCTCGCGTCACTTTGTTCTTTATAAATGTAGTAGTGATGGTCCGCTTTGGCAGCAACTTGAGGAAGATGCGTTATCGCAAGCACTTGTAAGTTTTTAGAGATTTGTTGCATTTTCTTAGCGACTTGAGAAGCGACATACCCACTTACACCAGTATCTATCTCATCAAAAATCATTAAATTTAAGCCTTCTTTTTTCACCAATAAAGTTTTCAAAGCAAGCATAATTCTTGAAAGTTCGCCACCTGAGGCGATCTTTTTTAATGGTTTTAAACTCTCTCCTTTATTGGTTGAAAGCATAAATTCAACCTCGTCAATTCCATTTTCATAAAAATCTGATAGATCATTGTATGTTTTAGGGTAAGCATCATTAAATTCAATTTTGAACTGAACTGATTTTAAGGCTAAAGCTTCTAGTTCTTGTTTTAAGGCTTTTTGAATGGAAAATGCGGTTTTAACGCGCATTTCTCTTAATGCTTTTCCAGCTTTTAGTGCGTCTTTAAAAGCGGTTTTAACTTCATGTAATCTTTGGTCTAAGGTTTCGTCGTAATTATCGAATGATTGAATCTCTTGGTTTATCTTTTGATGGTATTCTATAAGTTCATCAATGTCTTTATTGTATTTTCTCCTTAAAGTATCTAGTGTATGTTTTCGGTTTTCTAAAGTTTCTAATTCATCAGGGTCAAAATCTAAACTTTCAAGCAATGTTGATAAACTTTCACGAATATCATCGAGCTCATAATAAGTGCTTTCTGTTCGAGATTTTAAACTTGCGTATGTCTCATCATAGGTTTCAATTTGTGAAAGTTCTTTGGATGCTTCATAGATATTAGCGGTCGCATTTGAAGTTTCTAAAAGTGCATATGATTCTTTTAAGGCATGAAAAATTGAATCGAAATTTTGTAAAGTATTCAAACGTTCTTCTATAGTACTTAGCTCATCTTCTTTAAGGTCGAGATTATGCAACTCTTCACTTTGAAATTTTAAAAGATCTAATTTTTCTAACATGCTATCTTTATCTTTTTTAAGTGACTCATATTTTTTATAGTGTGCTTTATAATCATTTAAAGCCATTTTATAGGCTTCTTTATAGTTCGATATTTCAGGATTGTAAGCATCGATTAATTCCAAATAACTTTGGGCATCAAAGAGTCGTTTCGTATCATGCTGTGTATGAATGTCTGCTAGATGATTGGTGAGTTTTCTTAAATCGGATAGCGTAATCGTTTCACGGTTTGCTTTTATTAAATTCCCGCTACTTCTTTTTATTTTTCTGCTAATTAACAGTTCATCATCTTCAAATGGAATATCCATCGCTTTTAAGGTTTCTTTGACTTTTTGATTTAATGGTTCAAAAATCGCTGTAACTAAAGCATAATCAGCGTCTGTTCTAATAATTTCTGAAGAGGCTCTCTCACCTAATAATAATCCAATCGCATCGATTAACAAACTTTTTCCCGCACCAGTTTCACCCGTTAAAACGTTTAACCCTTCTTCAAATGAAACTTCTACATTCTCTATAATCGCAAATTGTGATACTTTTAAGTATTTTAACATGTCAAGCCTCCTTATTTATTAAGCTATTCAATGATAGTGTTTAAATCTACTTTTTGATCTCCATTGTTTAAGTATAAAAGAAACTCTTTATTCCCTGATTGACCTAAAATAGGGGATTCACATAAATTCGAAATTTCAAACCCTAAAGCTTTAACCTCTTTTAAATAGGTATCTAGAATTTTCTTATGCAGTTTAGGATCTTTTATCACACCACTTTTTGGTGTTTTCATGCTTTCAAATTGGGGTTTTACTAATATGAGTATTTCACCTTTATAACCTATTTTTTTTAAATGCGATAAAATTTTTATGCCTGAGATAAAACTTACATCACACATGACAAAATCTATATCCGGATAATCATGAAGCGTTGTCGATAAAAAATTTGTGTTTTCCATCACCATAATACGTTCATCTTGTAAAAGACTTTCATGCAGTTGGTTTGACCCAACATCTAAGGCGTAAATTTTTTTTGCTTGATGTTTTAACGCACAATCACTAAACCCACCGGTTGAAGCACCGATATCTAAAACGGTTAAATGTTCTAAACTTATATCGAAAGTATACAACGCTTTTTCTAATTTCTTTCCACCTTGTGAGACATAAGGATTGGTTTTTTTTATCACTTGAACACTTGAATCATTATTAACTTTAAAAGAAGGTTTATAAACGACTTGATCATCGACTGTAATCGCCCCTTCTTTAATCGCAATGGTTGCTTTATGTCTTGATTCAAAATAGTTATGGTGNTTTAAATACTGATCAAGACGCATCTTTAATCATCTTTTCAATGGTAGTGATTATACTATTGGGATCAAGTCCATATCTTTTTAACATGGTTGTGCGGTCACCTTGAGGGATAAATTCATCATCAAAGGCTAAGGTTTTATATTTTAATGGCATTTTATTGGATTCGATTAAAGCGTGTAACAAACGTTGTGATAATCCGCCTTCTTTGGTAGATTCTTCTACACAAAGTATTGGAGCATTGGTATTGATAGAAGCGATGACTTTTTCATCCATTGGTTTAATAAATCGAGCATTGATTAAAGTGATATCCAAATGCTTTTTTTGAATGAGGGAATTTAGTGGATGGAGCTGATCCCCAAACGTCACAATGGTCGCTTGATTGCCTTTATGCATTATCTCCCATGATGGTGAGATTGCAGGTAACGTTAAATCTGAAGCATCAAACTCTGTTTGACTTCTTGGGTAGCGTATAGCGATTGGACCACTGTGCACATTAAAAGCATATTGATACATTCTAATCAGTTCTTTTCCATCTTTTGGGTGTGCTATGGTCATATTTGGAATATGCGAAAGCATTGGAATATCATAAATACCTTGATGTGTCTCACCATCACCACCAACCAACCCAGCACGATCAATCCCGATTATTAATGAAGCGTTTTGTCTTGCGACGTCATGAATGACTTGATCGTAAGCACGCTGTAAAAATGTTGAATAAATGCTTAAAAACGTTTTTACATTTTTCATCGCAAGCGCACCACCCATAGTGACACTGGTTGCTTCTGCGATTCCAACATCTATGAATTGATTAGGGTAGTTTTTTTGAAACTCATTCAACTCTGCGCCTGAAGTCATCGCAGGACTCATCACAAAAAAGTTTTGACGGNTTTTGGCGTAATGACTCATAAAGTTTGCGCTGACTTTTGAATAAGATACCGTTGGTTGAACTGCTTTTTTCACTTCACCCGTTTCTTTGTTAAATGGTTTAATGCCGTGCCAAGACCCTAAGTTGTCTTCTTCACTTGGCGTGTAGCCTTTGCCTTTTTGTGTTTTAACATGTAAAACAGTCGGTTTATTGGCTTGTTTTGCAATAGTTAACGCTCTTAATAGATGTTTAAAAGAATGTCCATCAAGTGGTCCATAATAATCATAACCAAGGGCTTCAAAATAGTTTTGACCAGTAATAAACCCTTTAAAACGTTTTTCAATTTTTGAAGATAAAGGTTTTAACTTATTAGGAATAATTCGTTTGGTATTTTTTCTTAATCCTCTATAAGTCTTACGCATTCTTACTTGGGTGAGGATTTTTGAGAGGTGACCAATATTTTTAGATATACTCATCTCATTATCGTTAAGAATAATAATAGGATTTTTATCAGAATAATGCCCTAAGAAATTTAAGGCCTCTAATGCAGCGCCACTATTAAATGCGCCATCACCGATTAAGGCAATTACATTACCGATAGAATCATTGTGCGGTTTTGCAAAAATCATCCCTGCTGCCGCAGCGATGGAAGTTGATGAATGACCCGCTTCATAACAATCGTGTTCACTCTCTTCTCTTTTTAAAAAACCGCTCAAGCCATCAGTTTGTCTTAATGTATCAAAATATTTGGCACGTCCGGTTAAAATTTTATGAACATATCCTTGATGACCTACATCAAAAATCAAATGGTCTCTCGGTGACTCAAATACTTTGTGAAGGGCAATCGTAAGTTCTACAACGCCCATATTTGAGGCAAAATGACCACCCGTTTTACTTAAAGTATTAATCAAAAATGTTCTGACTTCTTTCGCCAGTTTTTCAAGATCTGTTTCATTCATCCCTTTTAAAAATAAAGGGTTTTGAATGGCTTCTACACTTACCATTTCAATCAGTCCTCATTTTTTGGGATTTCAAATGATGTTTCTTCACCGTTTTTCATCATTTTATTTAAAACATTTTCAGCATCTTTTAAATGGCCTTTTGCTTCTTTTGAGAGTTTAATGCCTTCTTCATATTTCTTTACTGCTTCATCTAAAGGTAAATCGCCACTTTCTAACGCTTTAACAATCGATTCTAATTTTTCGAGTTTGCCTTCGAAATTATTGTTTTTATCACTCATTATGATTCCTCCTTCTTTTCTTTAACTGTTGCTTTAAACATTCCATCCATCATTTCCATTTCGACAGAATCACCAATGGATAATTCTTTTATGCTTTTGATGACTTTGCCATCCTTTTTAGCGAGGGTATAGCCTTGATTTAAAATTAATCTAGGGTTCATGACTTCTAGTTTGTCTAAGTGTCTATCTAATGATTTCTTTTTTTGATCGATTAAACTTGCCATAAACCGGTTTAAAAGCTCTGTTTGTTGCGTAATATTTTTTTGCGCTTCAATTAATTGTTTTTCAGGGTTTTGTTGTTTTAAACGGTGTAATAATGATTCAAAATTAACAAGGGGTCTTTCGAAAAGTCTTTCTGGGTCTTTTAAGACGTATCGATCTAATAATTCTTCTAAACGATCCTTTTTTCTTTTTATGATTCTAAAAAAAGAATCTTGTAAACGTTGTTGGTTATTGTTTAACTCATTAAATAGTGTTCTTTGATCAGGAACCGCAATCTCTGCGGCACCTGAAGGCGTTGGAGCTCTCTTATCAGCCACAAAGTCCGCAATCGTAAAGTCAGTTTCATGTCCTACTGCACTAATAATTGGTGTTTTACAGTGATAAATCGCATCGGCAACACTCTCTTCATTAAACGCCCATAAGTCTTCAATGGAACCACCACCTCTACCAACAATGATTAAATCATTGGCTTCATTTTGATCAGCAGCTTTAATGTTTGCAACAATCTCATGTTTGGCGTTTTCACCTTGTACCGTTGTAGGATACACTAAAATTTTTACCAAAGGATATCTTCTTGAAATGATATTAATAATGTCTCTTACTGCGGCGCCAGTAGCGGATGTTAATACCGCAATTTGTTTTGGGTATTTCGGTAAATCTTTTTTATGAAAGGAAGCAAAATAGCCTTGTTTTTCAAGTTTTTCTTTTAACTGTAAGTATGCTTGATATAAATTCCCTAAGCCAACTTGTTCCATCGATTTTACGTAAACTTGATATGATCCAGCGACTTCAAAAACACTAATATAGCCTCTCACTAATATATTCATACCGTCTTTTGGTGTGAAATTAACATGTTGTGCACTGCCTTTAAACATAACGGCTTGAATCGACGCATTATCATCTTTTAAAGTAAAGTAAAAATGACCACGCACATTATGCTTAAAGTTAGAAATTTCTCCTTCAAGTAAAAGATCTTTTAAATGAGAATCATGGTCAAATTTATATTTAATATACTTTGTGAGTGCGGTAACACTTAAAGGTTTTTCAGGCATTATTTCACTCTTTTCTGTTCAAATTTTTCGCGATATTTTCAAGCACTCGATTGTTGAAAGAGACATGTTTTTTATCGCCTTCGTCTGAATATTTATGGGTAAGATTTAGCGATTGATCAATAATGATTTCAATGCCTGTTTCAGTTTGTTTCATTTCAAAAGCGGCTAAACGTAAAATTGCACGATCAACGTAAGATAAACGGTTTAACTTCCAATCGAATAAAGACTCTTCAATTAAAGTATCATACTCGCTTAGATTTTGTGTGATCGCCTGCAACGCTTCATTCACAAAATCATACTTTGTTGGCTTATAAATGAAATTATCGGTTAAATCCATTTGATAAAGTTTTGAAACAATATGTTCACGCATTGATTCGCGAGAATTTGGGTTGTGAGTTTTGGTTTTTTTCATGGCTTTTCGCTCCTCTTATATCAGTAAAAATTTTACCATATTAAACGAAAAATAAAAAGGAAAACGTGGGCTTTCATCAATTAAAAACCACGGGGTTTACCGTGGTTTAAAATCAAAAGATTCTTCTCTTATATTTTCGTGTGTATAAACGCTTTTCCACTCTAATTCTACGGTTTTATCATGGATCGTAGCGATTAAATATGATTCATCATAATTCCCTCTTGCATNATTAATTGCACCAGGATTAATGATATATTTGCCTGAAACTTCATCAAAATGTAAGATATGCGTATGACCATGTAATGCTACGTCTGCTTCAGTTTCTAAGATTTTATAATAAAGCGTTTCATATCCTGATTTCACTTTGTTTTTATGTCCATGTACTAAAAGCCATCGAATGCCTTTAATATCAATGGTTTGTTCATATCCTACGCCTGCATCTAAAGGATAATTCCCTTTAACCGCAATAATATCATTTTTTTGTAAAAATTTACGCCTAAGTTCGCTATCGCCTAAAGAGATTTTATAATCAGCATCTTTGTGTTTATCTAAGATTTCAATTAATCGTTCTTTTAGACCGTGAACATCGCTGAATATTAATAGTTTCATCCTATCTCCCCTTAATTGGTATAAAAATCCAAATGCACTCTGCCATCTTTTAGTTCGATAATGCGGTCTGTTTTTTCCGCAACATTTTGATCATGGGTAATGATGATAAAAGTTGTTTTATATGTTTTATGAATTTTTCTTAAAAGATTATATACTTTATCGGTTGTTTTACTATCTAAGGCCCCCGTAGGTTCGTCCGCTAATATGATTTCAGGTTTATTGATTAAGGCTCTTGCGATCGCAGTTCTTTGTTGCTGCCCACCTGAGAGATCAGTTGCTTTGTTGTTTTTCACATTGGTAAGATCAACAAAATCAATTAACTCATTGGCATAATCAATCGTTGCTTGATCCAATTTTCCTTCTTTGATTCGATAAGGCATGACAATATTTTCAAACACACTAAATTCAGGCAATAAATAATGGTGTTGAAAAATGAATCCTAAGGTTCTATTTCTTAGTTTAGACAGTGTTTTTTCATTCATATCAATGGTGTTTTCATTTAATATTTTAATGCTTCCATTTGAAGGTTTATCGAGTGTTCCAATTAAATTTAGTAAGGTGGATTTTCCGCTACCACTTTGACCAATAATGGCATTGAATGACTCTTTCTCAAAATTCAAATGTATATCATGTAAGACTTTAGTGGCGAGTTTACCTGATCCATAAATTTTTTCTACCCCACTAAGTTCTAAAGCAAAATTAGCCATTTCTAATCACCTCAATGACATTGAGTTTTGCACTTCTTCTCGCAGGAATAATACTCGCTATAGTACTCGCTAAAACTGCGATTAAACCACTTAATAAAATAAACTGAGGATTAATTAATACACTCACCACAGGATCACCTGCTGCGTCTCTTGCGAAAGTAGAGAAAATAAACACTAAAGAAATGCCTAAAGTAATCCCGATAAGTGCTCCAAAGACCCCTAAAATAACGCCTTGAGCTAAAAAGATTAAAGAAGCTTTTTGGTTGGTGATTCCCATCGCTTTTAAGATTCCAATTTGTTTCGATTTTTGCAAGACCGTAATTGCTAACACACTAGAAATTCCTAAGACTACACTAATCATTACAAAAATCTGAATCATTAAAGAAGAAATGCTTTGACCTTCTAAGCCTGATAATAAATCTTCGTTTTCACTTTGCCATTCATTCACACGATAATAAGGATATTCAGCCCTTAAGGCCTCTTGAATTGTTATTGATTCAAAGACTTCGTCAATTTGAAGTTCGTACTTACTAATTGAATCGGTATCAAAAACACCTTGTAAGGTATTTAAGGAAGTAACGGTCCAACTTTCATTTAATGAAGTCACCCCTAAATCAAAAATACCACTAATAACAAATTCTGTTGGGTCAAAAGAAACACTTGGAATGATTAATTCAATTTCATCGCCAACTTCTATGCCTAACATATCTGCTAAATCTTTTCCAATCATCATCTCTAAGTCTCCATTAGGGAGTTCTCCGCTTTCTAAGCGATTAGAAAAATTATAGATGTTATCCGCTTGATCAAACTGAAATCCTCTTAAAATAACAGGATCATTTTCATCATTATTCACGTTCGCAGGTCCTTCTAACACAGGACTCACCACATTGATTGAATCATCGAACCTTTTCATTGATTCAAATTCATCTTCTATAAACGGAAGCAATTCACTTCTCTCGTTTGAAGCGATGGTAATATGCGGCTGTGAGCCTACTGTTGAATCAATTAAATCTTCTTGAAGCCCATCAATTAAAGACCCAATAAATATTTGAACACTCACTCCAACCCCAATACCGACCATTATCATAAAGGTTTGAAGTTTAGAGGCAAATAGAAATCTTGAGGCAACACTTAAAATAAATCTCATAGATTTTCCCTCTTTTTAAATGTCTTAATGGAAGCATAATCAGTAATGACACCATCAACTAAAAATTTGAAATGGTCGTAGTTTTTTATAAATGCTCGCCCGCCACCAAGAATTTTAACGTCAGGAAAATCTTTTTTAATCATTTGGATGGCTTGGTCAACTTCGAATAAGTGATAAAAATTTGTCACTGATAAGACAACGTAATCAGGGGTAAGCACTTCAATCGCTGAAAATAAAACTTCATTGGGCGTATCTGCCCCAATATAAGTTGTATCAAAGCCACAAAGTGTCAACATATTCGCGCCCATAACCGCTCCTAATTCATGGGTTTCTTTAGGGGGACAAGCTATAATCACTTTTTTATCATCAGATAGAGATTCTTTTTGTTTTAAAATATAAGGATAACTGAGTTCTAAAAGCGTTCTAGTTATAGACGTCATTTGATGCTCCAGCCATATGCATGCTTGATCATTTTCTTCACACTCTATACTATTTAAGATATCTCTTAAAACGTCTTCATATAAATAAATTATAGATATCCCTTCATCCAAAGCTTTTTTAAAAATTTTTACCGCTTCGTTTTTTTGATTGTTTTTAAGTGCATTTTCCATTTGTTTTTTTATATTCAAAGTGCATCCCCCTTGTGAATCAATCTTGTGTTAAATGTTCAATCACTTTCATCAAACATTTTTTTCGATGTGAAATCTTATCTTTTACATGAAACCCTAAACTTGCTAGGGTTTCATGATGCCCAACAGGAATAAATAATGGATCATAGCCAAACCCACCTTCACCTTCTAAAGCAGTATGAATATAGCCGGATCATAGCCAAACCCACCTTCACCTTCTAAAGCAGTATGAATATAGCCATCCAATACGCTTTCAAATAGGTGTTCTTTTCCTGTTTCATCTTTCAGGACCATGACAGTTTTAAACCGAGCCCTTCTGTTGGTATGTGTAGACATCTTCTTTAAAAGCAATTGATTATTTGATAAATCATCACCTTTAGAAGAAAACCTTGAAGAAAAGACTCCAGGTTTTCCATTTAAAGCCTCTACTTCTAACCCAGAATCATCACTCAATACCATAAAATTTGTCACGCGCGCAACATGTCGCGCTTTAATCATGGCATTTTCTTTCATCGTCTTTCCAATTTCTTTGGGACTAGACAAATTAAAATCATTTAAGCCATACACTTCAAAGCCTAGTTTAATCAAGTGGGGTCTAATTTCTTCAATCTTCCCTTGATTCGCTGTTGCCAATACGATTTTTTTCATAGGCCCTCCTCTATGAAAAAAGCCTTTTTGAAAAAAAGGCTTATTTCTCGCTCCACGCTGAGAATTTGTTTAAATCTTCATTTTTACCTACTAAAAGAAGGTGATCAGTCGCTTCAAACGTTTCTTCTGGTTTTGGGATCACAATATCTTCTCCACGCTTAATCGCAACTAAATTTACATGAAATCTATCACGTAAATCTAAGTTTGCAACTGTGGTATTAACGATTTTAGACGTAACTTCCACTTCTACAAAGCTATGATTCTTACTTAAATCATAAAACTCTAACATATTGTCTGATACGATTCTATGCGCTAAGCGCGTTCCTGTAATTCTTTCTGGCTGAATGGTTTCATCGGCGCCTAAGCGATTAACAACTTTTTCATGGTAGTAGTTTTGAACTTTAACCGTAATTTTCTTAACACCGATTTCTTTTAAAATAAGTGTTGTCATGATACTATCTTCTATATCTTTACCAATCGCGACGATAACATGATCGATACTCGTTATTCCTACGTCTCTTAATGCACTTTCATCAGAAGTATCTAAGACGACCGCATGTGTCGCTAGTTTAGCGACTTTCGCGATTCTATCTTGATTACGGTCGATGACTAAGACATCGTATCCGCTTGCGATTAACTCTTCGACAACTGCTAAACCAAAACGCCCTAATCCTATAACTGCAAAGGTTTTTTTCTGTGCCATTTTTATCACCACTTACATTCTATTCAAATTTTTTCTATTAATATGTTATTATACCATTGATATGCATTTTAAAAAACCCACGGAGGCTACATATGAAAACGACGAATAATTCTTTAGGAAAAAGAATCATATTTATTTATTTAATGAGTTTTATTGCCTTACAAGTTTTAGCAGCGCTTGCGCCTTTATTTATCCCTTCTATGCTAGATGATGAAGAGGTCTTTTATCAAGTATTAAGCGTTTTAAATCTTTTATGGTATGGCGGAATGCTCATCGCATTAATTTATGTGAGTAAAACGTATTTATTTAAAAACCAATGGACTTA
>SL_7KL_010_BRINEDRAFT_10000429_pt1 | contig 19860 bp, 19 predicted proteins | sample SodLak_010_BRINE_FD_10663 | JGI IMG/M metagenome (IMG submission 10663)
GGAATTGCAGAAATAACCAAAGCTACCGAGGATCTTAGTGACCGGGTGTTTGGTGTAATTAGCACCAAGGCTGCATACCTAATGAACGCTGGGGTTGGTGAAGATGAAACCCATCCACCGGTTGCTATGACAGGAAGAGTTCCTGTTAAAACCATTGGCGTTGTTAAATTGGGAGATCGGTTGGTATCTGCTGGAAATGGACTTGCCAGAGCAGCGAAAGAAGGGGAAGCAACCCCGTTTAACACGTTAGGTCGGGCTTTAGAAGCCAAAGACACTGAAGAAATTTCAACAATCGAAGCAATTGTTAAAATAGTATAGAAAATAGGAAAGATAAATGGCATATTCATCAGGATCAACAATTCTCGACGACGACTACAACATTTTTGTTGCTGGTAATGCATCTGGAACTGGAGATGACAATACTGCAAATGTGAATACAATTTGGGGTACCGGAACTGGAAATAAAGGTTACGGACAGTCCGGTACATTAAACGCAGTCAGTGTTGGCAACACAATTACCGCAACTCAGTGGACTAGTCTGTTAAATAGAATTTCTACACTAGCAAGCCATCAAGGTTCTAGCATTACTTCAATAACGAACCCTACGGTTGGGGATACAATTGAGGCTTACAATGCCTTAAATGCAAACCTAACTACGGTTTTTAATAATAGATTAAATGCAGCTGGTAGTGGAACAGACATCACGTCCGGTGGTTCAGTAACTGGAACAACATCTTGGTACATTGAAGCAAAAACTACGACTACTGTTACATTTGCTAGTGCAGATGCAGCGCGGTATTTCTTTAATGCCGGTGGTATAATTCTGATTTCGGCAGAAAGATCGGGTACCAACAATTCTAAGAGCATAGACTGGAATGACTTGGCAACAGAAATCGGCACTATTGCTTTCACAAACGGTTCATCATCTACTATCGCTGGCACAACATATACCGGAAGCAATAAGATTGGTGGATCTGGCGTGGTAGAGTCAATTGCCAGTAACACCGGGTTTTATGATCTCGCACCAGGCGGGTCAGATGTAGTGATCTTTAAGCAATTGTCGGATACTTCTCCGTATACTGCAAATTTCATCGAAGTGGGTGCATCATTAAGTGCAGATTCTACTGAGTTGACATTAACAATGACATTCCGTGATGATGCCGAAGATGTAAAATTTGATCAAAATGAACCCACCCCTAATCCACTGACTCTTGATCAGGTTCAGGGAACTACTGGAAGCACCTTAGTTGCACGTCCACCGTCAACGTCGTTTATTTCCAATAGCTGGGGAACCCCAACTATTAGTGGAACGATTAGTTATATTACCGATTAAAAAATAATAATTTTTGATTTTTTGTATAAACACCCGAATTCGGGTGTTTTTTTTATTCTGAATATGCTATAATAACTAGTAATATGAATTCCAATGAGTTATATAAAAATACAAAGCGTAGGTTTGACTTTGCTAGAAATAAGCAATTACTGCGCGAAAAATATCAATCTAAACTGAAAATAATCTATGAAGGTGGGATGTGGGAGGCAAGCCCGCAACTAATAACGCTACTTTCTTTATATTCTGACAAAGAAAGTTTGGTTCTAGAGGATCTATATCAAAACCCCGTTAAAATAAATCCTGGTGAATTATTGGGCATCGTCAATCAACATTGGCAAGAACAGATGAATGCATGGTTAGTTGAATACGAAAATACTGGCAAAGAACGATGACGGTTGGTGCTTTATTTTTTGCATATAATACGGATGACACTGATTATCTGCGATTAGCAGAGTATTCTGCATTGCAAGTCAAGCGGTGCTTAGGTATTCCATCATCAGTGATCACTGATAGTGATGTAAAATCATCAGTCTTTGATAAAACAATCCACTTACAAAACGAAAAATCTGGGCATCGGTATTTTGAAGATCGGGGATTTGTGACTAAATGGAGAAATTTTGGTAGATCGTGTGCATATGATTTATCGCCTTACGACAAAACCCTATTATTAGACGTTGACTATATAATTCAAAGCAATCGTTTGAGAACGGTATTGGATTATTCACAAGATTTCTTGTGTTATGATTCTGCAATTGATGTTACTGGGATTAAGCCCAATAATGAAACATTTGGAAAATACAACATGCCAATGCTTTGGGCCACAGTAATAGTATTTGGGAAAAACAAGCGTAGTGAGATGATATTTAAAATTATGAAAATGGTTGAGGACAACTACGATCACTACGCAAATTTATATGGGTTTTCAAAGTCTCCATTTAGAAATGATTATGCTTTGAGTATTGCAGTATCAATTGTGTCTGGACACATAATTGGCAAAGATACTGCTATTCCTTGGCCGATGATTAATGTATACCCAGAGCATTCGGTGAAAAAAACTAGCAACGGGAAATTTGAGGTGCAATACCAAAACGGAAAGCGAGGTCAAAGAAATACCTTGGATGATCAAGATGTTCATATTATGGGAAAACTTCATCTGGAGGAATTGATTGAATCTGAAGGATGAAAAAGGGTTTTTGATTGTCGCGGTAGAGCATGATGATATAGATTATCTTGTTTGTGCTCGGGTTCTTGCGAAAAGTATTCGGTATTGGCAACCCCATTCAAAGATATGTTTACTCACGAATTATGATGGCGTAAAAAATGACGGCATTTTTGATTATATCAGTGAATTCCGCTACCCAATCAACGAAAGCAACCCATTTTCTAGTGATTGGCAATCTTTTTACTGCAGCCCTTTTCATGAGACGATAAAAATTGAAGCGGATATGGTGTTAACTGGTAGCATCGATCATTGGTGGGATTTGCTTAGAAAACGTGATGTGGTGGTTCCAGTTGGTTGCAGAAACTTTTACGGGGATTTCTCTACTGAAAGATTTTACCGCAGAGCATTTGATTATAATCAACTACCTGATGTTTATAATGCCATAACTTATTGGAGAATAAGTAAATTTTCCAAAGAATTTTTTATGCAGGTGAGAAACATATTTGAAAACTGGGATGTGTATTATAGATTGTTGTCGGGCATTGATAAGAATATCATCCCAGATACTGATTTAGTATATGCGATTGCTGTTTTATTATTGGGAGAAGAAAACGTTACAATACCCAATACCGAATACCCGTCATTTGTACACATGAAGGGAAAGCACAACGGTTTTCAGGGCGAAGAGTGGACTCGTCATCTTGTGTGGGAAATGGATAATGGCAACTTACGAATAAACACAATTTCTCAAATGTATCCTGTGCATTACCATGAGAAAAGGTTTGCCTATGAATTAGAGGAGCATTATGACAAACTTTTGGCAGGCGGTTGAAAATATTGGTGATCACTCAAGTAATAATCAAGAGGTTGAGTTTAGATTATATTATGATAAACTAGGTGTTCCGATATTTTACACCACTGAAGATGAAATAGGAGAATACATTACTGTTGATCGGGTTACCTACGCTCAAGCAGATTACACGAACATTCGAGTTAGGGATGGGAAAATAGTTCAAAAGAGTCCCGTTGAATCAAGTAAATTGGTAAAAAGTAATAATGCAGAGGGTGTATGTTGTGTGATTAACGATGTATCTATCGTAGATGATAAGCAAACAGGACAATACTGGAAGTTAAAAACCCATGAATATCGTTGATATAGCAGATTTAGATTGTATATTTTTAACATATGACGAACCCAAAAAAGAAGAATTTTGGGTGAAGATAAAAAATATGGTTCCGTGGGCGATTCGTATAGATGGCGTAGTTGGCTCAGATGCAGCACATAAGGCTGCCGCAGAAGCTAGCGAGACTGAACGATTTATACTTATTGATGGGGACAATCTTCCAGACCCAAATTTCTTCAATTTGCAATTATGCTTTGAAAATGAAATGCAAGAGAACGCAGTCTTTAGATGGCGAGCAAGAAACCACATTAACGGATTAATGTATGGTAACGGGGGGATAAGTTCGTGGACTAAAAATTTTGTCATGAATATGAAGACGCATGAAAACTCAGATGGATCTGCTGACACTGCAGTAGAATTTTGTTTTGATCCTCGTTATTGGCCAATGCATGATTGCTATTCAACAACGTATCCAAATGGGTCAGAGTTTCATGCCTGGCGAGCAGGATTCCGCGAAGGTGTGAAAATGTGTTTGGATAGGGGATATCGACCCTCTGTATCAGAGTTTCGAGAGCGGGTGCATGATAGGAACCTTGATCACCTAACCATCTGGCAAAATGTCGGACTGGATGTTGAACACGGGGTTTGGGCAATTGCAGGTGCACGGCAGGGGACATTTCTTACAATGCTTGAAGATTGGGATTACCAGAATGTCCAAGATTTTTCGTATCTGTCTAATTTTTGGGAAGAAAATTTAAAAAACAAACGAAATCCACATGGCTTAATCATGGATTTTGGAGAGCGACTTTCTCAGCAGTTGGGTCTACCTGACAATGTACTAGATGAAAAAGCAAGCCATTTTTTCAAACACCACTATCGGTCAAACTGGAAAAATAAAAACCCCATGCTAACTGAGCGACAAGCAATGCAGGTAGGGCATTAGGATTGAACAATAAACCAGTACTGCCTTTTGTTGAGGTTATGTTGACTCAGGCATGTAATCTTTCTTGTACGGGATGCACTAACTATAGTGATCTTTCTCATAAGGGTTATCTTTCTTGGAAAACAGGTGAGAAGTGGCTGTCAAATTGGGCAAATGTGATTGACATCCCTGATTTTGGGATAATGGGTGGTGAACCACTAATAAATCCTGAATACAGAGAGTGGTTATATGGAGTAAGAGAGTTGTTGCCCGATAGTCAAATACGTTTCACTACCAATGGGCTATTATTAGAAAAGCATTGGGATATATTTGAAGTATTCAATGATATCAAGAACGTGGTATTTAAAATAACAGTGCATGTAGATAATGAAAAGTTAGAGCGAACAATTGATCGTGTTTTCGATCTGTGTGATTGGGAGCCAGTAGAAGAATATGGCATACAAAGATGGAAAACTGACAACGGTATTCGTTTTCAGGTTAATCGCCCAGAAAAATTTATTAAAACTTTTAAAAACAACTACGCAAATATGGAACCGTGGGATAGTGATCCGGTAGACGCGTTTGCAAATTGCATACAGCAAACGTGCCCTCTACTATACAATGAACGAATCTATAAATGCAGCACTGCGGGATTATTGCGAGATACGCTTGAGAGGTTTCAACATCCTAACTGGGATCAATGGGAGAGGTACATATCTGATGGCATTCATTGGACTAGTAGTAGCGATGATATTGCCGCTTTCGTTAATAACTTTGGTAAACCAAACAAGATTTGCTCTCAGTGTCCATCTGCCAATCAAGAAGATTCTATGGTTGATCACTTAGTTCATGTAAGTACCCGAAAGATAAAAAAGTATAATATTAATGAGTAAAAATAATTCAGGAGACGAAGTAGATAACAATTTCAAGTCAAAATTTCTTTCTGATGCTGAAAAGATGAAAGAAAAATTGGATGGCGTTAGTCCGTCAATGTGCCTTGCTAAATGGAAACAGGTTAGCCTTCATCTCACTACAGGACATAACAACAGTTGTTATCATCCGCCTTTGCATAAGATTGATGCCAGTGAAATAAAACGAAATCCTTCTGCATTGCATAATACGGAACATAAAAAACAACAACGTAAACTGATGTTGGAAGGAACTCGTCCTAAGGAATGCAGTTATTGTTGGGCAATGGAAGATAATAGAAAATTAAGTGATCGTCACTATCGTTCTGGAGAACCATGGGCGGCTGAGCATTTTGATGCGGTAGTTAATGCAGACTGGGATGCGGATACAACCCCAAGTTATGTTGAGGTTAACTTTAATTCTGCGTGTAATCTAAAATGTAGTTATTGCAGTCCGCAGTTTTCTACTACGTGGATGGAAGAAATTGATAAACATGGTGCGTATCCTACATCCACGCCACATAATGCTCCTGAATATTTTAAAGGTGATAGGCGCAGAATATTAAACCGTGAGTCTAATCCTTATGTAGAGGCATTTTGGGAGTGGTGGCCAGATTTATATCCAGAATTAAAACACTTTAGAATGACGGGTGGTGAACCCCTCATGGATAAAAATACCTATCGCGTATTTGATCATGTTTTAGAGAATCCAAAGTCGGATTTGCATCTAGCAGTAACAAGTAATTTTTCTGTTACCCAAAAGTTATGGGACAAATATAAGCAATATGTAAGCAACTTATGTGAAGGCGAAACAATAGAACATTATATGCAATATGTCAGCGTGGATACTTGGGGTGATCAAGCAGAATATATTCGTAACGGGTTGGATTTTGAATTATTGTGGGATCGTGTTCATGAATTTCTGACGGATATTCCCTACAGAAATTCTCTCACTTTTATTATAACCATGAACAATTTATCTATTTCTAGTTTAGATAAACTATTGGGTGGAATTTTGGAATTAAGAAAACAGTATAGCCAAACTTACCAACGGGTTTGGTTTGATACCCCAGTGCTGAGAACTCCAGCATGGCAAAGTATGCAGATCCTTCCTGATAGTTATGCGTTTAAATTAAAAAAACTCAAGCAATGGATGGAAGACAACATGGAAACTGAAGATACTAGATTTCATGGGTTTAAGGATTATGAAATCAACCGACTAGATCGTGATATTGCATGGATGCAAGAAGCGTTGGATGAAAAAGAAGTCCAACAACAGATGGCGGATTTTTATAGATTCTTTTCAGAACATGATGCTAGGCGTTCAACGCGATTTATTGATACTTTCCCAGAAATGCAAGAATTTTGGGAAGAATGTAAAACACATTCAATGGACAATCACTACTTTTTTTCAGCAAATTATCAAAAACATTAAGTATTGATGTACTCATTCCACGATAGGAATCTTCGTTTAAAGGCAGGGCAATTGGCAACATTAAAAAAAATACCAGAAAAAGAATTTCTTCATTATATAAAACAACAGACGGGAAGTGAATCTTTGTGTCTTGCAAAATGGTATAATGCAACCATTTGGCTAGGTTCTGGGATGACAACAAGTTGTCATCACCCACCCGCGCATAAAGTTGCCGTGGAATACATAATTAAAAATCCAAAGGCATTACATAATACTGAGCAAAAAAAAGAAGATCGCCGTCAAATGATGAATGGCGAACGCCCACCAGGTTGTGAATATTGCTGGAAAATTGAAGACATGGGAAAGGATGCTATCAGTGATCGTGTCTACAAAACATCTATATATGATGAAGAAGATTTAGATAAAGCATATCTTGTTGGAGCAGAAACTGATGTTGATCTTAAAACCCTAGAAATAAGTTTTGATAGAACGTGTAATTTTGCCTGCTCATACTGCAACCCAGCTTTTTCTACTACTTGGGTCAAGGATATTAAAAAGAACGGAGCATACGAAGGGCTGCAGTCAGATGGTAGGAATCATTTTACTCACACGCATGATTCAGCCCAGCTTTTTAAATTTAAAGAAACAAATCCGTATGCTGAAGCATTTATGCAGTGGTGGGAATCTGATTTGCATAGAACCCTTCAAGAATTGCGAATTACTGGTGGCGAACCATTACTATCAGGATATACTTGGAAATTGTTTGAGTGGTTCAATAAAAACAGAGGAAAAAGCAAGACTCGGCTAGCAATAAACTCCAATCTTGGCATAGATCGTAAAGAACTCCATCGTTTATTGGAAGCTACTAGAAATGTTGAATTGGATTTGTATACGTCAAATGAAGCTATGACATCACACGCAGAATATATCAGAGATGGTTTAAAGTGGAATCAGTGGGTAAATAATGTTGAGTATTTGTTAGAGCATGGGCAATTGAGGGGACTGCATTGCATGTGTACGATTAATGCATTATGCTTGGAAAGTTTAGATGAGTTTTTAGATTTATTGTTGCAATATAAAACTGATTATGGAAAGTCTGCAATAAACTTTTCGTTAAATATACTACGTTTTCCAAGTTTCCAAAGTGCATTGGTTTTGCCAGATGAAATACGCCAAGAAAGGGGAACCAGACTAAAGAGCTGGTTAGAAAAAAACAAAGATTCTGGGTTATTGCATGAGATGGAAATAAATCAAATGCAACGGCTTATTGATTATCTTGATATTGTTAAAACCCCACACAGCGAGAGTTTTGAATTGCCCAAACTTCGCAATGATTTTAAAAAGTTTTATCAGCAATACGATGATCGTCGCGGGAAAAATTTCTCAGAGACTTTCCCAGATTTGCAGGAGTGGTATGAGTCAATATAACTACAACAGTTCTGAACCAGTAAAAATTGCTAGTGCAGATTTGTCTGAGAAGCACAAAAAGTTAGTTACGGAAAGCAAAACATTTTGCATGTATCCTTGGATACATTTACATGCTTACCCAACAGGTGAAGCTTTTCCATGTTGTCATGCAGAAATGAAAGAAGGTCCGGTTGGTAATTGTAAAAAAAATACCCTGAAAGAAATTTGGAATTCTGAAAGGATGAAAGAGTTGCGTACAGATATGCTAAACGAGACGCCCAACTCTTATTGTACTCGGTGTTATGAACAAGAGGAGTCGGGATTTTTTTCTGGTCGGCAAAGCGCCAATAAACATCATGGTCATCATATAGGGAGAGTCGACGACACCAATGATGATGGTTCTTATGATGAATTTGCTATGACATATTGGGATATACGGTTTAGTAACCTTTGTAATTTAAAGTGTCGCAGTTGCGGTCATATTTTTTCTAGTAACTGGTTTGGTGATCAAGTAAAACTGGCTGGAAATGACTGGAAAAAGAACAACAAGGCACTTAATTTTGCAGGTCGGTGGGAGACTGACGTGTGGGAGCAGTTGGTTGAGCATCTAGATTATGTCGAACAAATTTATTTTGCTGGTGGCGAACCACTCTTGATGGAAGAACACTACCGAATTTTAGAAGAATTAGAAAGGCGGGAGCGGTTTGATGTTAGATTAATATATAATACAAATTTCACCGAAACGGCATTGAAAGGTAGATCAGTTTTTGATTTTTGGAAAAACTTTGACAGCGTTGCTGTTGGTGCAAGTTTGGATGATGCTGGTGAACGAGCAGAATATATTAGAAAAGGAACTCGATGGGATAGGGTTGTGCGAAATCGAGAAGAAATGATCAAGGCGTGTCCCAAAGTAGACTTTTATATATCGCCTACATTATCAATAATGAACGCATGGTCGCTTCCAGATTTTCACAAGGATTGGGTGAATCGTGGTTTACTGCAACCCCAAGATTTGAATGTGAATATCCTACAAGATCCGGTGCATTACAGAATCGATATTGCGCCTCAGCATTTTAAAGAATCTGTTAAGCAAAAATATGAAGAACATCTGGACTGGTTAAGACCACATGACAAACTCAATCGAGCAACGGTTGGATTTGAAAGTGCAATTAATTTTATGATGTCAACCGATAATTCTCATTTGATTCCTGAATTTTGGACTAGAACGCGCCAACTTGATGAGATTAGAGGTGAGGATATCTTGAACGTGCTTCCTGAACTCAAGGATGTTAAATGAAGATACCACACGAAAAATTTTGTGTTCTGCCATGGATTAGTTTAGAAACTAGCCCAACGGGCACGGTTCGTCCATGTTGTCTTGCAGAAGATGAGATTGTGGATAATAGCGGAAATCCATTTGAGTTAGTGAATAGTCGGTTTTCAGATATTCAGAATAGCAACCACATGAAGTCTATACGTCAGCAGTTTCTGGATAAACAGCAACCCAAAACCTGTAAGAAGTGTTGGGATGAAGAAAGTGCTGGTAGAACTAGCAAACGAATGCACACTCTTGACAGATTAAAGCATATTGTTTCTGATGAACAATGGGGTGTTGATGCTAAACCACTATTGTTTTTGGATCTCAAACTGGGAAATATTTGTAACCTAAAGTGCAGAATTTGTGGAAGTTGGTCATCTAGTGCATTTGCAACTGAAGAAATGCAATATATGGAAAAATCTGAAAAGAAAAGTAGTTTTCAGTATAAAATGTTGCAAAAAGGTGCATGGCCAAGAAAAAAATCAGACTTTTGGAAAGAGCTTGAGCAAGTATCTGAAAACATACGATACATTGAGTTTACCGGTGGTGAACCATTTATGATCGGTGAGCATTTTGATCTGTTGAAATCACTAGTTCAATCAGGTATATCCACTAATGTAGAAATACATTATAACACAAATGGAACGCATTTTCCTGAACATGCTATTGATATTTGGCGGCATTTTAAACACGTAGAGATTGCATTTTCTATTGACGACACTGATGAACGTTTTGAGTATCAGCGAACGAATGCTTCTTGGGCGGATGTCAATGATAATATACAAAAGTTTAAAAATTTAAGACAGCAATTAGGCAATATATCACTGCAAGTGTGCTCAACGGTAAATGTATATAATGTTTATTATCTTGAGAATTTGTCAAAGTGGATAGACGATCAAGGATTTGATTTTGTTTATTGGAATATGCTTCATGAACCACATTATTTGAGCGTTGGGAGTATGCCAGAGAGTGCAAAACTAGCCGCAATTGAAAAGTTAAAAAATTCTGATGTTGGTGCTAAGCATCAAAAAGAGTTTGACAACATTATAGATTTTATCAAACACGGTGTTTCGGAAGATGGTAGCGAACTACTTGGAGATATTGTTAAGTTGGATGAGAGAAGGAACGCCGACTTCTCACATGCACATACTGAGTGGGCAGAAGTACTAGGTTATGCAAAAACCCGAAAATAAACCAGGCACGCTTTGTATGGCACCATGGGTACACACCTATCTTAGTCCTCAAACAGAGCGCCGCATGTGTTGCGCTAGCAGAGAACCGGCGAGAAATTTCAAGCAGTATATAGACACCGATGCTGGAACCGGAGAGTATAACCCAGAAACACTGGAAGAACACTGGAATGGTGAACACATGCGATCTGTGCGTAAGCGAATGATGGCCGGTGAGACTCTGTCCGAGTGCGAGGTTTGTAATAATAAACTGTTGAACACAGATGTTTATCGAGATTATTTCTGGCATTTGTTCCGCAATCGTTATGACAGTATATGGGAAAACACTGATGATTCTGGATATACCACATTAAAGCCATTATCTTGGGATTATCGGTTTTCTAACCTTTGTAATTTCAAGTGCCGTATGTGCGGAGACATGCTTAGTTCAGCTTGGGAAACCGAGCAACGCCAGCATAATATGATTAACTGGGATGATCCAAAAAACAATTGGATGAAACCAGAAGTGAGGAACCGCATCACCAAGTTCCAAGATTTGCAGATTGAAAAAGAATTTTCTGATGCGGTTGAAGAACATCGGGTAGAGGAAATTTATTGGGTTGGTGGTGAGCCACTTATGTATGAGCAACACTGGCGTTACATGAAGCGGATTGTGGAATTAGGCGATGGACATCGGTTATATGCTAGATATAATACAAATCTAAGTAGAGTATCGTATAAAGGAATTGATTTATTTGATGATATACTGTCAAAAATTCGAGACTGGCAAATTTGCGCTAGTCTTGATGGCACCGGAGTTATTGGTGAGTATATAAGAACAGGATTGAATTATGATCAGTGGCTGGATAATTTTAAACGAGGAGTGGAATATGCCAAACATCGACGGCAGATGCGCATAGATTTCACGCTCACTCTGCCTGGATTATTTGAAGTAGAAAATATACAACGTTTATCAGAATCATTGGGAGTTGATTTACTGTCAAAAACGGTATTTGGTTTTAGTCCAGACATCTTGTGGAGTCCCCTTGCCCTACCAAGAGCCATTATAGATCGTAAGGTAGATGAATTAACCGAAAATTTGCCAAACAATTCGCTAAAAGACATATTAATCCAATTAAAAAACCGACCAAATTTTGAAGAGCAATGGCCGGATGATTATCAAGCGGGTTTGTCAAAGGGGAAAGCTCGGGTATTACAGCTAGAACAAATTAGAACGCAGCCAGTTACTATGGCATATATACTACAAAAGGATCCAGAAATTTATGAGTGGTGGGAAAATATTAGATAAAATTGAAATCAACTTGCGGAATTGTGAAACTGGTGATACGCATAAGATTTACATTGATGTGTATGACAATACGCTAAGTCATAAATGGCTTGCGGAATTAAACAATCTTATACAAAATCAATACCACTTAGAAAAAAATTATTGCTTTGTTGGATTTCCTGATTCAAAACGAAATGGTTGGTATATTTGTGATCGTATCAACGAAACAATAGGTGCTATAAATGCCGCCGATATTGGTTATCAAATTGATGATTATTTTGATATGAATAATGCAATTTCCATGGAGAAATTATGGGAAGGAGATTGTGGAAGACATGTCAACCACGAAAAATTCAATTGGCTACATCGGTATTTTGAAGATCTTCAAGGTGTAAGTGGTGCTATGTCACCATTTTATACAAAGGCGGATGCAAGAACACGTTGGCATATTAGACAGTTAAATTTGTTGTGTCACGAATTTGAAATTTGGGCTAAGAGTTATAAAAAACAATTAGATGCTCCAATGTGGCAAAGACCGAGTCAGCTTATGTGTTGGCTTAATGCACCTAGGTTTTATTTAACTGAAGAGGACTACGAGTTATTTGGCATTGAGACAATTAACCGGAATGTTGGCGGTGTGTATGTCGGTGTTAATAAAGCAGTAGGTAAAGATCACTGGGAGGTTTTTTGTGATGAAGATGGTGCGGATATTGATGATTTAGTCACTGTTGCACTTAAACCACAAACAGAAGCTGCTGGTGATTTTGATATAGAGTGGGCAGTAAATCCGGGCGAGTTTCACTGGCAGAAAAAACAGTTACGTGAATTCCGAGAATGGCTTGTTCGCAATAATTTTGATCCAGAAGATAAGTCACTGACCATTGGACACCCCCAGGTAGGACAGGTTGATCTGAATAAATCATTTCCTGATACATCAAGAGAGGGAATATGGAATCTATTGAACGACCATCTAGATGTTTATGAAATAAAAACATCTGATGCCTCGGTGGTTTATGATTATCATTGGTCGGATAATGACTATGCCGAGCAACAAATAAAAATATTACAAGGGGTATCATAATGTTTAAAAAGATAAAAAAACACATTGTGCGTTTATATACAAAGATTAAATTGGAAATTCGTTATCGGAAAAAATTGCGTAAGTTGCGCAAACGCGATCCGTTCATATATAAATGAGCAATATTTTAGGCATTAGTTCTGGGTTCCATGATGCGTCTGCGAGTGTGATTTCGTGGGATGGTGAGATCGTTTTTGCCGGTCACAGTGAAAGGTATAGCAAAAAGAAGAATGATCCTGATATACATCCTGATCTTATTAAAGAAGTAATGGATTGGGATATTGACTCTATTGGGTATTATGAAAGACCGTGGATGCACAATTTTCAGAAAATACGCAGTGGTCAATATGGGTTAACCCCATGGACGACACGGGGAGTTTTAAAATCTCAATTGGGAGATAACGCATCAAAGTTGCTTAATAAAACGCCATTGTCTTGTTACCCTCACCATCTAAGTCATGCTGCAGCAGGATTTCAAACCTCACCATTTAGCGAAGCTGCCGTGGTTGTAATAGATGCAATTGGTGAATTGGATACCATTTCCATCTATCATGCAAAATATGATCAAGATGGGCAGGCAAAATATGAGAAAGTTTGGGGTCAAAAATACCCACACAGTATTGGTTTGTTTTATTCTGCAATTACTGATTTAATCGGATTAAAACCCATGGAAGATGAATATGTGACAATGGGCATGGCAGCGTGGGGTTCTGATCTTGGCGCAGTCTCTATGAAACACGAATTCTTCTCTGATATATCCATAGGGGAACTATGGGAAAATGTTCATATCGGAATCAGCCAAGATGATCCACGGAGAAAAACTTTTCCTTACGTTTTGGACAACAAAGCGAATGTTGCTGCTTGTGCTCAGCGTGTAGTTGAAGAAGCAATACTTTGCATAATGAGAAGAGCAAAAGAGTTGGTCAATTCTGATAATCTTGTTTTTATGGGCGGGGTTTCCTTGAATTGTGTTGCCAATAGTCGCTTGGGTGTTATATTTCCTAATATTTGGATAATGCCCAATCCTGGTGATTCGGGATCTAGTTTGGGTGCTGCTGCGTTGGTTTATGGAAAACGCCTACAGTGGAAAAACGCATACCTCGGACACAATATTGATGGCGATTACCCAGTAACCAAAATTATTGATCACTTAATGAAAGACAAAATAGTAGGTGTTGCATCTGGAAGAGCAGAGTTTGGACCAAGAGCGTTGGGTAACAGAAGTCTATTAGCAGATCCAAGGGGAGATGATATCAAGGATGCAGTTAATAAAATAAAGAAGAGACAACAGTTTCGTCCATTTGCCCCAGCAATTTTAGAAGAACATGTCCATGACTATTTTGATATGCCAAAGGGTTTTGATAAAAGTCCATATATGCAAACTGTTGCCCGAGTGCAGCATCCTAAGTTATATCCAGCAATCACTCATGTTGATGGCACCGCAAGAGTCCAAACTGTTCCCAATGATGGTTCTGGATTTAGAAAATTACTTGAAGCATGGTATGTGTGGTCTGGGTGTCCCATGCTTTTAAATACCAGCCTCAATATAAGAGGTGAGCCGATGGTTAACGATAGATTGGATGCTGATAGATTCCAGAAAAAATATGGCGTTGTTGTATGTAGTTAGATCATCTATGGGGTTTACAATCCTTATTTGATGGTTTATGATACGAACAACATGTAAATTATTTTTTGTTCTGGAGACACAACATGTATAGAATCACGAACGCTGCGGAAATTTCTGATGTAATGGAATCCAAAATGCCTCGTCCAGCCAGAGAAGTCATTCTGGAGATGTATCCAGAATGCACCATTGATAAATATGATCGTGCACATGCACCATATGATGGTTACGTTTGTGACATTACTGGTCGAGTGTTCCGTGGTGGCGAATATCTTCCATTAAATGAAGAAACACTGTCATCCACTCGCAATTTATATGTTTTTGATGTGACAGCCAACGAGGCTCTTGTTTTTTCAGGAACCAAAAAAATGATTGATGCAGGCAAGGATATTGCGAAAAAACAAAATCGCAAACTTGATTTGTATTCGGACCACATTGCTCCAGAATATTCCCGAACGGAGTTTCAACTGACTTGTTTTAATTTGTGGTCTGAGGAAGGTGCGTATGGTATGGAACACTCGCATACTTTTTACGATCATAAAGGAAACAAAATTTACTATACGGGTTCAAAAATTATTGCTCAAGAACTAGAATCAGTGAGAATTAACGCTACGATAAAACGCAATCATCTTAGCAAGGTGGGTATCAAAACCACGATTATTAATCGTCCTAAGATTTTGACAACGCTGAGTAAACCAAAAACCGAGAAAACTAAGAAAAATACGCAAATTGTTGACACACCAGAGCAGCTTGTGTTGTTTGCTTGATACTTAGCAATTCAATTCATCGGCAATTCGTTTGAGAATATGGTTTATATTCTCTCGTATTCTTTCTGTGAAATGATATTGGTTATATACAATGTCTGAATAACATTCATTGAATATTTTTTTGATTCCAGTTTTTTTTAATTTGATTACGGAATCTCTTGCCGCAATCCATCGTGCTGTGTTGTCCTCAATTGAATCATAACTTGTGTCTATAACATTATCAAATGTTCTATACCCCAAACTTCGTAATAACTTGAGACTATGTGCTGGCGCGATTAGTACAAAAGGCTGTCCATATTTAATAGGTTTAAATGTTTTTTCTGTTAAAAATGTTCCACTGCTTTGATCAGCATCAAAGTGAGTTTCTAAAACCAGATGAATATATGAATTATTGAACAATTCTAAGTTGACTTTTCGGTGATCATTGTGTGAGTGGACATTTCCGTCAAAGGTGTAAGGACCATCGCTGACAAATTTTCGTAATTCTGCTTTTGGTATCCCCAATCGTGATAAATCAATCGGATTATCGCTAAATTTTTCTCCAATATCACAATCACTGTGATAACTCCATATGCTATTTGATAATAACGCTTGTCTGTGTAAGTCTAGTGTACAGGTTGCTCTCCACCATTTGTGTGTTCTGGTAAGTAGAGTAAAATCTCTTTGTCTCTCAGTAATCGTAGCAACATTGCTGCTTTGGAATCTATTAATATTGGCAAAGAACGATTCATGATCATTGAAATAAATGAAATTTTCAATGTTGTTAGCGGCAGTATTAGCACTTATAAAAATATAGCAATCTTTGGGTAGATTGTGTTCTTCACATAACAAATCAATTCTGTGTTTTATTCTATGGGGATTGTCTCCTTCATGGTAATAAAATAAGATTTTTATTTCTGATGATTGTGCAAGGTGTCGCGTTTTTTCTGGAATTAAACCTATGTAATCGCATTCAAAATCAAACCAAGATATTCCAATGGGGTAAAAACTTCGGCTATCTCTGCCTTCAACGGTTGTCTCTTGGTATTCATAGTCATTGTCCGTTAGGAATTTTAACAATCTCATACGTATTGTTTTGGGCCAAACAAAGTCCCAATCTTTCCACGTTAACCCCCATTCAGCAAGATTAGGATATCCTTCTCCATTTGATTGCAAGCGGTCATAACAAAATGATAATTTTGGTGTAGATGTTTTATTTTTTTCCATTTTTCATTGAATCGTGTAATCTTTTCATAGCAGAGTGAAACGGACTGGAATTTATTTTTTGATCCATTGTTATTTTTTTAATTAATTTTTTTAATCTGTCTTTTTTTTCTGAGTGAAATAACTCACTATTATGCTTGATTTCTGGTTCTAAGCTGAGGTACAAGTTGTGTATATCTTCTTTTGACATAGCGGCAATATCCGAACATAGTTTTATCACTGCCAACATTCTCTCTTCTGGATCTTCGATTTCATCATATGATTCGTCAATTACCCGATCAAACGTTTTATATCCCAATTTTCTAATTTCTTTTAGTGTGAACGGGGGTGCCACCACAATGAAAAACTGATTATGACAGATAGGTTTAATTATTTTTTCAGTTAATGAAGTATCTAGTGTGTGTTCTATTGAAAAATATGTTTCTATGACAAAATTGCAGTAACTGTTGCTGTAGTGTTCTTTGACCAGTGATTTAAAGGAGTTGTGTTCTTCGTCACTAAGATTATCTGCCTTGAATGGTGCAGCATTAAAAAATTGCTCTACCATTGGAAAACGTTGTTCAACAAAAATATCATCAAATGGTTCTGTAACCAACTCGTGTTTTTCTTTTTGTGAAACTTTGTTATAACTGAAATACCCACGTTTATGTAGACCTTGATTCCAAATGTCTGCCATAAACATTGCTCTCCATAACTTGTTTACCCTGACTAATGCAGTGAAATTTTTTTCACGGGGATCGGTGTGAAATGGCACTGTTTGGTCTTTGCGTAAACTGAGTTTATAAAGTATTTCATCGTCAAAAAAATAGTAAAAATTATCTATTTCTTCTGCGCCGGTGTTTCCAGATATAAAATGTATTTGGGTTGGTTTTATACCATGCTTTACGCACAAGTTATCTAAATGGGTTTTTATTGGTTGTGGGTTATCTGCTTCATGATAGAAAAATAATACGTTTATCTCACCTGCTTTTAATCTATATAGTGCAGAATCAGACATTTCTGAAAAGTAATCAAAATCTAAGTGGTAGGTATCTATACCAATGCAATAAAAGCTTCCATTAGGAGCATCATCAACGGCATAAATCTGGTGTACCATATTCTCTTCTTGTAGATAATCAACGAGTCTGAAATGCTCTGTATTTGGATATACCTCGCTAAATCCCCCCCAACTTGGATCATTAAATTTAGCAATATGCCTAGTACATGTGGGGTATGGAGTTTTTTTAAATCCAAGTCTTTTTTTATGAGATTCGGGATCTAACGACATTGACTGACACATTTTTTTAAAATTCACTGAAGCATCATCAAAATCTTTGAATGATTGCAAGTCTGGAAATGAATCGTGAATGCCATATTTGAACTTGGTTGCGTACTTTAAGTACTTCACCCAATCTTTTTCTATGACATCAATTGGTGGATCTTCTATTATTTTGTCAAAACACAGATTTATCATCTGACAAAGTCCGTTTTAATCTGATTCAACATATCAGTCATTTCTTTCCACAGAATATCTTGAAAACCGCCATTGTAGAAGTGATTGAAGTTATATTGCAGTGTTGGAATCATGCGTTTATATAATTGGTTCAATTCTTTTTTTGATAGACTATCTAAATCTGATGCAATTGCGGATGCTTTCTCTAATCGAGTGATGTCATCCTCTTCTTCATCGTAATCTTCGCTCCAAAACTTATTAAAAGTTTTAAATCCATAAGACCGAAGGTATTCTAGACTATGTGCTGACGAAACAAGTATGAATGGCATGTGCATACAGATTGGCTTAAAAGTTTTTTCTGTAAGATGATTCCGTCTACCGCTGAAAACAGTTTCAGTAACGATATAAGACAGAGATGATGCACACTCGTCAAACAAGCCCAAACAAAAGCTTTCCATTGGATGACCTGTTTCATTTTCAAAATTCCATGGCAGATCTGCCCTAGATATTGTTTGTTCAATGTCTGGATATACAGTGTTAAATTTTGAGGCAATGTCTATTATTGGTATATCTTCATATGGACAAACTGAAGGCATACTTATTTTTGCAGTGTTAATTCCTCGTTTCAATAGGTGATAAAAGAACAATACACGATGATCTCGTTTGCCGGCTATGATTCTATTGGGAGATATAAAACTAGAGGTAATTATTCTTTCTTCTGGTGGTGGCATTACAAAACTGCGATTGTATCCCCTATACCAATCCAGTGCAGCCCACCCATGAAAAAAATAGTAATAGTCTTTCCAGTCATATAAATCTCTTAATTCTCTCACGAATTCGCTATTTTTTTCACTGTGAATTATTGCTTTTTTGTTTTCTTTTGTGTAATCTACAATGTCTGCATTTCTCTTTATTACATCATCAAATAAGGGTTTGTGGACATCTAGAAAAATTGGCTCTTGGTCGTGCATGAATATATAATTGTGTTCGTCAGTGTCATTGCCATAATTCATTAAATTTTCTGGACTTGTGGTACCTGGTGGATCGCAAAAAAACAATCTAGTTAGGGGTATATGTTTATCAACAAACTTTTTGAAAATGTTAAAATAAATTTCTTCGATTCGTATCATGTTTGATGTTTTTTACTTTGGAAAAAAGCCCAACTTATTCCCACATGAGCGGCGAGTTGTAGACTTAAACGAAGCCAGAAAGAAGTCAACTACGCGCTACTTCTGGATCGTGGATTATTTATGTGACTACAAAAACTTTGATTTTCTTTGGGAACCAGCGCCTTGGGAATCGCAATACATCCATACATGGGCTAGCCAATGGCAATCATCATCTGGTACGTATCTATGCCCCACATCCCAAGAATCAGGAATAAAATATCATGAATCCCCAATCATTAAACGGGTTAATGTTGCTGATGGTTGGGAAATCCCAGATAATGTGGACGACCTAGATTTTGATTATACCTGGCATCCAGATGCCAATGACCCACCTTATATCTACCAGTTTGGCACACAACACCAGAAAACTGGTGGACCAAAGTTTGTTGTGTATGGTGCTTCCGAAGTCAAGTTTGTAGATTATCCCAGAGTTAAAAAACAAGACATTGATTCTTGTTGGGAAATTTCTGATGAACTAGATGATTTAGACTTTGATTATACCTGGCATCCGGATGCCAATGACCCACCTTATATCTACCAGT
>SL_7KL_010_BRINEDRAFT_10000431_pt1 | contig 19806 bp, 9 predicted proteins | sample SodLak_010_BRINE_FD_10663 | JGI IMG/M metagenome (IMG submission 10663)
GCAATGGAACAGCTCGCGGATCGATACAATTTCATCGATCTGAATCGTGCCGGAATTTACGGGCACTCAGGCGGTGGTTTTGCTACTGCATCAGCACTTTTTCAATATCCCGAATTCTTTAAAGTGGGTGTATCAGGTGCCGGTAATCACGACAACAGAGGCTACACCTATTACTGGGGTGAAAAATTTCAGGGATTATTGGAAGAGACTGAAGGTGGCGACACCTACACCAATCAGGCCAATCATCTGCAGGCAAAAAATCTGGAGGGTAAACTGATGATCTCTTACGGAACCATGGACACCAATGTGCACCCAAGCATGACACTTCTGGTTGTTGATGAGCTGATTAAGCATAACAAAGATTTCGATCTGGTAGTGATGCCAAATCGCGGCCACGGCTACGGCAGTGAACCGTATCATATAAGAAGATCCTGGGATTTCTTTGTGAATCACCTGATGGGTGCAACACACCCTGATGCTTACCAGATTAACCGGTAGGTCTCTTTTTATAACCTCGATCTTAAATAAAAACGCCCCGGCTGTTTAATCAGATGGGGCGTTTTTTATTTGAGGTCATATTCTCTTTTAATCCATGCTGCCATAGGTATAGCCAACCGTATCACCTGAGCCGATTGTGCCGGAGGTATACAGTACATCCACCTCTTCAAATTCAGCCCAGCCATCATCATCATCCCTGTAGGATACACCACTGACGATTTCAAAATGTCCGCTTCCGCGGGTCACTTCAAATCCAACATATACTCCCACGACTACTTTTTCGGGTGAGGACGTGTCGAACATCATCTCCGCTCCGGCATTCACCTCAGTATAGCTGAAATATCCGGTATCATCCTCGCACTCATCTTCATAGCAGAAGTAAGTTACAGTACTGCCACCGGATTCAATTTCCATTTTCGAATCGCCTGTATTGACAATACGAACCGCCAGGCCGTTCGGTTCCTCTTCGGTCAGCTCTTCTTCAATATCATCAGCCGAAGTGCTGTTGCTGCAGGCCATCGCTAATGGTAGCATTGCCATTATGATGAGTAGTAATTTTATTGACTTCATTCGTTCTTATCTATGTTTATTATTCAGATTTCAGTTACATAGATAAGCGCATAGGCCGGTCAAAACCTTTCATTTAAAAACACTTCAGAAACAATCTTCTTTGATTTCAACCTCCACAAGACTACATTGAACTTACTATTATCTATTCTATTCTTTTGAGTCTACAACTCAGTCAAGAGAGATGAAACGTTTTTAAACTCTGCGAAGGGCGTTTTTAGGTGTAATAATATCAAGCAGGAAGTTCCGGATTGTTAAGCANCTGGTTCATCACAATCAGTCCAATCCAACCTTCCTTGGCTGAGGCCGGGGTATGCGACGTANGTGTAACAAAATCATATCACTTTTAATCTTTATAACCTGCTTATACAGCACGCTGTACGGGCAGGCAGATCCTGATTTGGTACATCCATACCGGTTTGGCAGTAATCAGAACTCTGAATACATCTCCGAGCAGTGGACTACCAACAACGGCCTGCCGATCAACCATGTAAATCAGATCTATCAAACGCCGGACGGATTTATCTGGCTCGCCACTTTTACCGGACTCATTCGTTTTGATGGTGTGACCTTCAAAGAGTTTAATTCAGGAAATACCCCGGCACTTCCGTCAAATCGGATCATCGCAATACAGCCGGATTCCGGTAACACATTCTGGATCAACACCGAACAGGGACATCTTATTCTGTATGATAACGGGAACTTCATTTCGTTCAATGAGGACTTGTCACCGAATTTAATGCCTGGGATAACCACCAACAGAGTTTTTACTCAGTTTGACGGAAATCAAACATGGGTTGGAACTGCATCAGGCCTGTACCTCTATCAGGAACATGATCTATCTCCCTTTAAACCCGAAATTTTTAGTGAGAAATCAATTACTGCACTTCACCTGATTGAGGATGGAGATGTTCTTGTTCATGACGCTGATGGCTACCTTTGGAGAATTAACTCAAGCAAAGAAATCATTGAGTCATTAAAGACCCCCGGAATTTCAGGAGCGAGCCACATCCTGAAGGATCATGAAGGTTCCATTTGGATTATGCGAAGTGAAATTGCCAAAATAGACGAAGATGGATACCGGATTATACCCACTCCTCCTTATTTCAAAAATGACTGGGATCAACTGCATCCCTACTACCTCAGTTTCAAAGAAAACCCTGATGGAAAAATAATGGTCATGAGCCTCAATGGGCTTATGGAAATCGAAAACAACGNTCTGAAGCCTGTAGATTTCATCGACTACCAGAGCTACGGCTCATTGCCGGAATTTTTAGGCAACTCTTTTACCACCTGCCCCGATTCTTCAGTATGGGCTATTGTAGAAAACCGTGCCTACAGAAATGGGGAATTTGTATTTCAGACCGGTGCTAATGGAAAAACCATCTACTGCGACCGGGAAGAGAACCTTTGGATTTCGACCATGAGAAACGGGCTGTTCCGCTACCGGAAATCGATCTTCCAAAACATCACCTTCAGCCATTCAAACAATATTTTCTATGGTGTTTTTTCCGACTCCTACAATACCCTATGGGTCGGCGGATCGTTTTCTGATCTTACTCAGATCGACCGGAACAGCCTTGCTGTTGATGTATTGAACCGTAAAAATGAGGGAACAACCGCTACTTTTTTTGAATCGTCTGACGGGAAACTTTGGAATGGATACCTATACTGCAAACCGGAAAACAGAACGGAATCCGGTGCCTGCCTTACCTTCGAGCGTGTGGATCAACTTTTTGGGAAGAACGTTTTTACCATTCTCGAGGACAGTAAAAAAAGAATGTGGTTCGGCACAAACGAGGGGTTATTAAGGCTGGAAAATGGGCAAATTGATACCATACCCGCATTTTTTAAAAATACTTACAGCCTCGTGCGCTATCTGATAGAAACCGAAGACGGAATAATTTGGATGGCGACAAATGGTAACGGTGTACTCCGCTCCAAAGATGACCAGATCGAATCCATTACAAACGAAAATGGGTTATCCAGCAATAATATCAGAGCGCTTTTTGCAGACAGCCTGGGATATATCTGGATCGTAACAGAAGATCGAGGTTTAAACCGGTTCAATCCAGATAATGGAGAAATTAAAATTATTCGCAGAGTCAACGGTTTATTTGATGACGGATTGCATAAAATGCTGCCTGATAATCACGGACGGATGTGGATCAGCACCAACCGGGGTATATTCTAGGTTCCGCTTCAGCAGCTACACGATTTTGCTGATGGGAAAATAGATCACGTACAGTATGTTTCCTACAATGAACGTGATGGCATGCGAAACCGTGAGGCAAACGGTGGGTTTCAGAACACAGGATATAAATCTAAAGATGGCCGGCTCTATTTTGCAACTCAGGGAGGAGTTGTATTAATCGATCCGGATCGAATTGATTTAAACTACCCAATACCCGGTGTTATGATTGAGGAGATTTCAAGTGGCAATAAAATCCGCCTGCTCAATACAGGGTTTACCTCTTTAAATAATGATCAGCGTAGTTTTTCTGTAACCTATAATGCTCCATTTTACTCCGCCCCGGAAAGATTACGGTTCCAATATATGTTGGAGGGATTCGATAAAATCTGGGTTGATGCCGGCAGCAGAAGAGAAGCAATTTACACAAACATACCTGCCGGTGAGTATCAGTTTTTAGTTAAGGTTGATTTCGGTGAAAACCAAAACAGCTCCGAAATCGCTTCTCATGCTATTATGATAGCCCCCTATTTTTATGAAACATCCATTTTCCCGTTTCTAATCATTTTATTTTTAGGCCTTCTTGTAGCCGGCGGTTACCGGTTGCGGTTACGGCATTTGATTAAACGAGAGGCTATTCTGGGTAAGATAGTTGAACGGCGTACAGAAGATCTCAAATCAGAAAAGATTAAAACGGAACAACAGGCTGAACAGCTGAAAGTATTAGCAAATGAGAAGAATCGATTTTTTGCAAACATCAGTCACGAATTCAGAACACCGCTCACGTTAACCATCGGACCGCTTACCGACTTAAAAGTTGGCAAGTTTGGTGTTTTACCGCCCATTGCCAAACAGCAAATTGAGTTGAGCTTGCGCAATGCCCGACGGCTTCTACGTCTTGTTGGGCAGCTGATGGATTTGGCCAGACTTGAAGACAAAAAATTTGAACTGAATCTGCAAACCGGCAATATCTGCCGATATCTTAAAACTCTTTCTGAACCCTTTGAAGCGGCAGCCATCCAAAAGCAGATCGATTACAAGGTCATAATTCCGGAAAAACCGGTTTATGTGAAGTTTGATCCCGGACACTTCGACAAAATTGTAGCCAACCTTCTGTCGAATGCATTTAAATTCACCCCCGAAAAGGGAACCATTACGCTTCAGGTTACTCCAGAATCAGACCATGCGTTAATCAGCGTTACAGATACAGGTACCGGAATTGAGCCAAAGCATATTCCACATCTGTTCGACAGATTTTATCAAATTCAGAAATCGGAAATGCAGCCGGGAAGCGGTGTAGGATTATCTCTGGCAAAAGAGCTTATTGAACTTCATGGCGGACAGATTCAGGTAGAAAGCATGGTTGGCAAAGGCAGTAAATTTTCGGTCACAGTACCACTGGCTGCACCTGGAGAGAATGGTGTATCCGCCGTTTTATCAAAAGATAAATTTCCAGAGCCACTGGAAGAACGAGCCCTATTGGATAGTTCAGCTCAGGTTGTAAACATTGAGCTGGATGACACCGACGAAAACCGCAACATATTGAAGACAATTTTGATTGTAGATGATCACTCTGATATTCGCGCCTATCTAACCCGGCACCTTGAAGAGTCGTTCAATGTTATTGAAGCATCCTCCGGGAATGAGGCAATCTCTGTTCTAAATCAACAACTGCCCGATCTGGTTATATCTGACGTTATGATGCCCGATGGTGACGGCTTCTCACTGCTGACTCACATCCGGTCTGAACCTGAAATGGACTTTCTTCCTGTTATTCTTCTTACTGCACGTGCAGAAGCTGAAGATAAGCTGTCCGGACTGGGAATTGGAGCCAACGACTACATTACCAAACCGTTTGATATCCGTGAAGTTGTTGCTCGATTGAAGGGAATTTTTGATCAACAAAAACGCCTTTCTGTAAAATTGACCCAGGATACTTTTAAAAATGGAGCAAAAATCCATCATGACAATGTCATCTCTGAATCACCCGATCAGCAATTCCTGGAAAAAGTTAAAGCTGTCATTCAGTCTGATTTAGCTGACGAAAATTTTTCGGTTGAAGAGCTTTCAGAAAAAGTGAATCAAAGCCGTTCGAATCTTCACAGGCGGCTCACAAAACTTACCGGTGAAACACCCAGCGCACTCATACGAAGAATTCGTCTGGAATTGGGGGCACAGCTCCTGGCCCAAAACGCCGGAACCGTAAGCGAAGTTGCCTATTCTACCGGCTTTAAAAATGTTGCCCATTTTTCTCGCGTATTTAAAGAGCACTATTCTCAAACTCCGACGGAGTACGCTCGCACATTTGAAACAGAGAACCATTAGTTCTCACCTCGCCCCTAAACTCCCAGCTGCCGGGACAGAATAAAAGGCCGGTATAGTCTGATGTTGGACCTTACGCCAACAAATTGCGACATGGATATAACATAACATCCCTCTATTCAACTACATTTTCGAGAACAACTTCAGCCACAAGTGGCTTTAACAAACAGGGATAACTTATGTATACAAACAATAAAATCAGGAAAACAACCAATTTCGACAGCTGGCCTACTTTTTTTGGCCTGATGTTAGTTTTTGCATTTGCAGCAACAGTCCAATCATGTAGTGATATGAGCAGTTCAATTACAGATCCGGATAAAAAAGATATAACAATTTCAAATGTGGAGCCGGGTCAAACTCTCTTTTTAGGAAGCACATCTGAGCCTGTTTTGATCAACGGATACACCATTTCTTTTTCCGGGAAAAGCATAAACACCGATACAGAAGGCAACATCTATTCCACATTTACCTACAACGTAGCCGGTGACGGTGTTACTGCTGCGAGTAATAACTTCATTATGGAAGTACCAGCCTGTGCCGGCACGCCCATTGCCTATACTCCGCTTCAATCCGCAAAAGTAAGTTCCAGTTCCATTACCTGGGAAGCTTCTCTTTCATCATCATCTAACAGAAATTATTCCATAACCTATGCAGGAGATCTGCCGGTAGGATTTGTAGATGCAACCATTAATAGTGGAAACACCACCGAAACAAAAGAGGTACCCGGGCCATGTAAAGGAATCTACTCCATCTCTGGTTACGTTTATGTGGATGCAAACAGTAATGAAATCAAAGATCAAAATGAGTCAGGCTTAGGGAATGTAACCGTTCATCTGGTTCATGAATCAGGTGAGAAACTTTCTCAAAAAACCACATCCACAGGTTCCTACCTGTTCAGTGTTTTTACAGGGAGCCGTTCGGTTGATTTCACTATTGAAGTCAGGGACGAAACCGCGGATATGACAGATTTTAACGAACAGCTGTTCAATTCCTATACAGCTACAACCATGCCCCCCTCTTATGATATTACGGTAGCCGGCAGCAACAGTTCCGGCAATGATTTCGGATTTCTACCGGAAACTCAGAAGATACTGAACCAGTTCAGTGACGGAACAATACTGCTAAATACCGAAGAACCTAAGTTTTGGATTCAGCAGCTTCGTTTTGCGAGCAGAAACAATAAAAATGCTCTGATCTCAGCTTCCGAATTTCAAGGGTATTTAACCGAAATTGAAGGATTGCTTCTCGAAGAACCATTCCAGTTTGGCGATAATAAAATTGAAAATGCGCTTAACATCCTAACCCGCCCTACCAAAACAGATCTGGATAGATTACTGGTAGAGCTACTTACAGCCGAATTAAATATCGTAAGCGGCAGAGGATCCAATTCACTCGATTTTGATTTAGCTCTGATTTCGTTTGGAGAGTCTGCAGCAGCGGAATTATTAAATAGTTTACCTGCCATCAGTTTAATGTCGAACTCGACGACCGAAACAATTCAATACAACAATACATCGTCGCTGAGATCAACATCTGATGCTGAATTGCTTCTATCGTCATTCAACAGATCAGGCAGTGGCGGCGGAGTTGGTACAAATTAATCAATCACTTATGTACCCAAGCTAATGTTTATTAAATCGAAAGAACTGCTGATCATTGCATCAGCAGTTCTCTTTACATTTATCCCGGGTATTGCAGAAGGACAAATCCTTCCGTTCACGCATTATACCCCGGACAACGAGTTAAACCCCCTGCCCTCGGCTGAGGTTTTACAGGTTTATCAGGATTCGGAAGGCTTCATGTGGTTTGCCGTCTACTCTTCGGGTATTGTACGATATGATGGAACCCAAATGGTTACTTATGGCCTGGAAGATGGCTTGACAAACTTGACTGTATGGGACCTTAAAGAAGATTCAACCGGGCGATTGTGGGTCAGTTCCAACGGAGGTGTAGTTGTTTCCAAACGTCCAATAAAAGAGTATAAAAACGGGGAGCGTATTGAATTTATGCATACCGTGGATGGCCGGCAATTAGTGAACGTTTCCGTAAATCATAACCGAATGTCGGTTGACCTTAACGGGTGGCTGTGGATCGGTACAGAAAGCTCAGGCCTGATCCGTTATCGATTCTCAGAAAATAATGCATTTGAATCTGATACCTTGTCAACATCCATTGAAATCAATGAGCCGGGCTTGGCAGTACGATCTTTAATCGCCAGAAATGACGGCTCCATTTGGGCCGCGTTGCTTGGGGGCCATCTTGTCAGATACGAAAATGGCATTATCACTAACATTTACACTACCAAAACCCAAAATAATACCAACGCACTGCTTGAAACTCCTGACGGCACACTATGGGGAGGTGAACAAAACGGACACCTTTGGCGACTTATTGAAGAGCTTGGCACCGTTGATTTTCAATATTTAGAGAACCACCCTTCCAGTAATATCCCCGACATTACTTTAACTGCGGATGGTAATCTATGGGTCTCGAGTGAAGGTTCAGGAGTGTTTACATATGACCCGAACACCGGAGTACAAATTGCCAATTACATACGATCTAACGGGCTTCTTTCTGAGGTTGCCTTTCAATTATTCGAAGATCGTGAGAATAATATCTGGATTGCACAGTCGGGCGGTGTGTCTAAATTAAGATATAACTATAGAGCATTTAGAAATCTCACATCTACTTCCACTACTGGAGAAAAACCCATTCTGCCTTCTTCATCTATTAATTCAGTCCTGCCGTCTTACAGGCAAAGTAACCCCTGCTCAATATGGGCCGGCACCTCAGAGGGAGGAGTTACCTGCATCAATCCAGATTTTGAATCGGAGAGCATACAGCAGGAAGATGGCCTAACCGGTAACTGGGTGAACGGGCTTGCTTATGATCCTTCCGGCAGATTATGGATAGGAACTTCGCGGGGATTAAACAGCATAACTTTTTCAGATTCTGAACCGCTTTCAGAGGCATCTTACAGTACTGATATAACTCTTTTTAGCGCCTCTGCAAAACTTTCTACCTATCCTGCCGCCAGCGTGCTGGCAGCTGAAAAGTTATCCATGCTTGAAAATTCAGGATCACAAAATACCGTTCAAAGCCTTTGGTTTCCTGCCTACCAGGCTGTCTATGCGGTGATTAATGACAAACTCTTTACGCTGGCAGAAAAAAATAATCTGCCGGCAGCAATATTCCATGCTGTTGCATTTGATGAAGAGGGGTATCTGTGGGTGGGCACAAGAGACCGGGGAATTTATCGTACCACAAAACCCATCACATACGAAGATCTAGCACTTAATGAATCAACTGAGCAGTCTGAAATTCTTTTTGAACCGTGGTGGTCTGCTGATCTGGGAGCCCCATCCAACCAAATTGAAAAAATGCTTTGGCTCAATGGTATGATGTGGGTTGGTACCCCCACCGGATTAGTCGCCCTGGAAGAAGGAACAACCAACGTTAAACACTCCATATCCCTCGATGAAGGAATGCCTGCAAACAATGCCACAAGCTTTGCGGCTTCTCCTGTTACTGGAATGATCTGGGTAGGAACCAATAACGGTTTAGCAGAGATTGATCCGGAATCGGGCTCTGTTTTACGAACGGTTTCAAAAGTGGATGGACTCGTGGATAATGAAGTGTGGTTCTATGGATCCGTTCAGTTCGATCCTGATGGAGTTCTCTATTTTGGAACTGCTAAGGGAATTACTCTCTATAATCCGGCTTTAGACCGGACTAACAGTACTCCTCCAACACTCAAACTTACCCGGTTTGCTGCTCAAGAGATTGATGGAGAACGAAACGAATTTACGTTTGAATACGCAGCCCTCAGCTTTGGAAATGAACGACAGGTACGCTATCAAACCCGGCTGATCGGGTTTAGCAGCGAGTGGACTCCTCTTAAAACAGATACCCGGGTTAATTACACAAACCTTTCAGCCATTTTTCTGCCTAAAACCTACCGTTTTGAAGTAATAGCCTTTAATGAAGATGGAATCCCAGCCACTGAAGCTCTAACGTTTGAATTTCCGGTATCTCCGCCACTTTTATTAACCTGGTGGGCATTTTTAATCTACCTGATTATCTTAGGCGCCGGGGTATTTGCCGTAGATCGGTTCCAGCGGGCAAGACTCCTGAAGAAAGAACGGGAAACCGCACACCTTCGTGAAACGGAATTGAAAGCAGAAGCAGCTGAAGCTCAATCAAAAGCTCTACAGGCAGAAAATGAATTAAAAGCTGCTGAACTGGAAAAAGCGAAAGAGCTCGAAATTGCCTATCACGAGCTGAAGTCCACTCAAAAACGCCTTATTCAAGCCGAAAAAATGGCCTCGCTAGGAAGGCTTTCTACCGGCATCGCGCATGAAATAAAAAACCCGCTCAACTTCATCAATAATTTTTCACAGGTTTCCAGGGAGCTCGTTGATGAACTGAAAACAGCCATTGAAGACGGCGACCAGGAAGAGATTGATTATATTCTAAAAAACCTGTCATTCAACACTCAAAAAATTGATGAGCATGGTAAACGGGCCGATTCAATTGTTCGATCCATGATGCAGCACTCCCGGGGCACTCAAGGGGAGTTTGAGCCTGTTCAATTAAATCAGCTGATCAAAGAGTTTGCAGACCTTGCCTATCAAGGGAAAAAATCTCAGATAAACAGCCTGGATATCCTGATCCATACAAATCTCGATTCAGCGATTTCAGAAGTAAACATCATCCCACAAAAAGTAGGTCAGGTACTTCAGAATATTATAGAAAACGCAATTGATTCCACTTGGGATCATAAAAAGAACAGTAAATCAGATTTCAGGCCTGAAATCAGAATATCCAGTTTCCAGAAAAATGGTCATACCGTCATAAAAGTATCGGATAACGGGCCCGGCATTCCTGAACAAATTAAAGAGAAAATATTTGAACCTTTTTTCACAACTAAACCTACGGGTGAAGGAACAGGTTTAGGCCTGAGCCTCAGTTATGATTTTATCACTCAGATTCACAATGGAAAGCTTGAACTGGGCGAGTCGGAACTTGGCGGGGCGGCTTTTGAGATTAGCCTGCCCAATACCCATGTTAATTCAAATAAAAATAGTTTCTAAAAAACCAGTAAGAAATCAGATTTAAATTCCATGTAATACAACCGGTGAAAACTTATGGGTCGTGATAGTTTAACTTTTTCAAGTGCATACAGTTCGGCAGATCGGGAAAACCCATCTGAATATGTGAAGATGGAAGCAGACCTCATCGCTAGGGAAAACTCAGAGATGAGTTCACAAAAAGATTGCCTCAGGATGAAAACGATACTTATCTATTGTAGATCTCATGCACTCTTACTTGAAATTTCAAAAGAGTTAAAATCAAAACTGAATCCAGATGCTGAGGTTTTGATTACTACTGAAAAAGAGATCGCACTCAGACTATTAAAAAGCGGAGATATTGACCTTTTACTTCATGGACCGAGAGCATCCGATCTTTTCGCGATCTATGTAAAGCCGGATGAACTGTCGGCTGCTTCAATCGGCTCATCCATGATTATGATCAACAGTCACAACCCCGACTTGGAACAGTGGATGAATCAATCAAAACACAGTATTCATTTAACAAAAGCTGTCACAAAGTTGAATGGTAATACTGCCAGAGCAATCTAGTACTTAATGTCACAATAAAACCTTGCAAAATCTGAATTCGGCTCTACTTGTTTTAAAATTATATTATCGAAATAAATTTCAGCTTTTACTGTAATAAGTCTCATTTTTATATGTATAAAAAACGATCACTTGGTTTAAGAAACGCTTTACCTGACTCAACTGTTACAGAGCAAAAATGGAGAACTATGGATTGGCAAAAAGTTAAAGAATTCGCACGTGAAGGTAATCCTGAACCACCTCGAAGAATGGAAAAAACGGATAAAGAGTGGCGAGAAGAACTCACTGATCAACAGTACCGGGTTACCCGGCAACACGGCACGGAACAACCGTTCTCGGGAGAGTACTGCGAAGCACATGAACCGGGACTCTACGCCTGCGTCTGCTGCGGAACTGAACTTTTTGATTCCACTGAAAAATTTGCATCCAGTTCCGGTTGGCCCAGTTTTACGGAACCTGTGAAAGAAAATGCGGTGAGCTACAAAGAAGATCGATCACACGGTATGCATCGAATCGAAATTCTTTGCAATGTATGTGATGCCCACCTTGGCCACGTTTTCCCGGATGGTCCCAAACCTACAGGGCTGCGTTATTGCGTAAATTCAGCATCTTTAAAGCTGGTCAAATCTGCGAATGAAGCAGAGTAAGTGCTCTGCTCATTTTAGATTTAAAAAATAGCATTAATAATAGTAACGATTACCGAGCGACATTTCATTTCGATGTTTGCAATTACTCCGAACGGCAAAAACACTCACACTGTATCTAACCTTTTTATTTTATAAAAATAATTGCAAATGATTAAGTAATATGAAATTAACTGGTTCGGATTGTATATATCCGGTGCAGTTCTTTTACCGGAAGCATTAGATTGGTATACCGGGATTTATATATAACAAGATGCTTGGAGGGTCGAATCAACTTAAGAACCAACTAGAATGAAGCCCCCCGGATCTCGCCATTAAATCGCATGTTTAGACAAACAACTCTATCGCCATCTGCCCGGTTTTCCGGGATGATGATGTTACTACTGCCTTTATTTTTTTTGGCAGCCTGCACCGACACGCCCGGAGATAAGGACGCCTCACTCCCACCACCCCTTTACTCTCAACCTCAAACGGTTGAACTAAAAGCAGGTTTATCCATTCCTGCCACACCAAAAATCATCCACCCCGACAGTGTGGCCAAACCCCAAACTTTTACTGTTGACCACGCAGCATTAACCACAATAAATGCCCAACCCAACCGGCACCACAAACCTGAAGAGCCAACCACCATATCCGTTGATAAAAGCCAGCTCAAAACCATACAACTAGGTGAAGGTAACCCCGATTTTGTATTGGTTAATACCATGGGTGACACGATACCCACCGGTGTTCCTATACCTGCTAAGGGCAAAGTGGTAGAAGCTATCCATTCAAAACCCACCAAAGCCTTGCCTCCCGCCAGCAAAGATGCCGCCATTGCCCACCTGCAATTTTTAAATGTGGAGCATGGTATGGCTTCATCTTTCGTCAATGCCTTCCTAGAGGATCAAAATGGGAATATCTGGCTCGGATCCTATATAGGAGTGAGTATATACAATGGAGAGACCTTTACCCATTTCACCGAAAACGAAGGTTTATCCAATAATCTCGTCAGGTCCATTCTGGAGGATCAAAATGGACATATCTGGGTGGGAACTAGCGGTGGAGGGGTGAGCGTATTTAACGGGGAAAGTTTTACCCATTACACCGAAAACGAAGGGTTATCCCATAATAGTGTCAGGGCCATCCTGGAGGATCAAAGCGGAAATTTCTGGCTGGGCACTGGTGGCGGGGTGAGCCTGTTTAATGGTGAGAGTTTTACACATTACACTGAAAAAGAAGGCCTTTCTAATAATGACGTCTTATCCTTGGCAGAAGATCAAAACGGCAATATCTGGGTGGGGACTGACGGCGGAGGGATAAGCCTTTTTAATGGAAAACACTTTACGCATTACACCGAAAACGAAGGGTTAACCGATAATAGTGTCAGGGCCATCCTGGAGGATCAAAAAGGTCACATCTGGCTGGGGACCGGTGGCGGAGTGAGCCTGTTTAATGGTGAAAGTTTTATTCATTACACCGAAAAGGATGGAGTATCCAATAATAACGTCAGGTCCATCTTAGAGGATCAAAGCGGAAATATCTGGGTGGGGACTGGTGGTGGCGGGGCGAGTGTATTTAATGGAGAGCATTTTACCCATTACAGCTCAAACGAAGGGGTATCCAATAATACCATCTGGTGCATCCTGGAGGATCAAAGCGGCAATATCTGGCTGGGTACTGATGGCGGCGGGGTGAGTGTATTTAATGGAGAAAGCTTTACCCATTTCACCGATAAGGAAGGCTTATCCCATAATGTTGTTTTATCCGTCTTTGAGGATCAAAACGGACATATCTGGGCGGGGACTGGCGGCGGCGGGGTGAGCGTATTTAATGGAAAAAGCTTTACCCATTACACCGAAAACGAAGGTCTGTCCAATAATGTCGTCTGGTCCATTCTGGAGGACAAAAGCGGAAATATCTGGCTGGGGACTGGTGGCGGTGGGGTGAGTGTATACAATGGAGAAAGCTTTACCCATTATACCGAAAAGGAAGGGGTATCCAATAATAACGTCAGATTCATTCTGGAGGACAAAAGCGGAAATATCTGGGTGGGGACCGGTGGCGGCGGGGTGAGTGTATACAATGGAGAGAGCTTTATCCATTATACCGATCAGGAAGGATTATCCAATAATATCGTTTGGTCCATCTTAGAGGATCAAAGCGGCAATATCTGGCTGGGGACCGAAGGCGGTGGAGTACACGTATTTAATGGAGAGAGCTTTACCCATTACACCATACACGAAGGATTATCCAATAATACCGTCTTTTCCATCCTGGAAGATAAAAGCGGAAATATTTGGCTGGGGACCGAAGGTGGAGGGGTTAGCCTCTTTAATGGAGAAAGCTTTACCTATTACACCGAAAACGAAGGTCTGCTCAATAATAGCGTATGGTCCATCACAGAGGATAAAAGCACCCCTTTAAATGAAACCGCAGTATTTATAGGAACGGAAAATGGGCTGTCAAGGATTCGGTTAACCGAAGATGAAGGGTCCGGTGATGAGGAGATTGCGTTTAGTATTCAAAACTTTGGAAAACATGATGGATTGAAAAGTTTGCGGTTCACAACGGGCGCCATTATCGACAGTAAAGACCGTGCCTGGTGGAGCACCGGCAATGGCTTGGTAATGCTGGATTTGAATACACTTACATTTTCAGATAAAATACCCCAACCGCGTTTATCCCAATTAGAAATTAACGAGCAGTTTATAGACTATCGCAATATTTCGGATAGTCCCGATAGCGATTTAAATCAGATCACATTTAGTGGTGTGCAAAAATTTGAGAACTATCCCCTCAGCTTACAACTGCCTTACAATAAAAACCACCTCACCTTTTATTTTGCAGCCATTGACTGGGCAGCACCGCATAAAATCCGGTACAGTTACAGGATGGAAGGCTTACATACAAATTGGAGCCAACCCACCTCCGACCCTGTGGCCGATTACCGTAACTTACCCTCTGGTACCCACACGTTCCAAATCCGGGCTACAGGTGAGAGTGGAGTATGGAGTGAGCCGTTTGATTACACTTTTGCCATTCTTCCACCATGGTGGCACACCTGGTGGGCGTATGGATTGTATGGTTTTTTCTTTCTTTCCGCCATCTATTCCCTGCGGCGTTACGAGTTAAACCGTTTCAACCTGAAAAATGATCTGAAACTGGAAAGGGTTGAAACCGACTCCCTTAGAAAGCTCGATCAGCTGAAATCCCATTTCTTTGCAAATATTTCTCATGAATTCAGAACGCCGCTCACGCTAATTATCGGACAGATCGAGACCCTGCTTGATTCTGAGAATGACCGAAACAGAAAAAAGAAATTGATCTCAGTCAACAACAGTGCCGGGCAGCTTCTCTCCCTGATCAACCAGTTGCTTGATCTGTCAAAGCTGGAAGCTGGCAAGATGGACCTGATGTTGGAAAAACAAGACCTCGTGTCATTCTTAAAGAACCACTTTTTCTCATTTGAATCTCTATCAGAGACAAAAAATATCACCCTCAATTTCTCTTCGTCAAGGTCCGCAATTAATGTACGGTTTGATACGGACAAGCTGGAGAAAGTGTTTTTCAATCTCTTCTCGAACGCCATCAAATTTACAGAGCCAGGTGGGCAGATTGATGTGTCAGTGGATATTCTTAAGCCCTATGTCGTTGAAATAAAGGTGAAGGATTCCGGTATCGGCATATCCAAAGAACGTCTGCCTTATATTTTTGATCGCTTTTACCAGGCTGATACCTCGAATACACGAAAATATGAAGGAACAGGAATCGGCCTCTCGCTTGCACATGAAATGGTACTGCTGCATAACGGTACGATTGATGTGGTAAGTGAGGAAGGTGTTGGAACTGAATTTATCATCTGCCTTCCGTTTGATGAGGTGGATGATTCTTTTGACCATGGGGCTGATGTTGATGAGCAGCTGTTGGCTGAGGCAGAGACAGCATCAAAACCACTTCCGGATTTTGATGCGCTGCTTTCCGACCATGATGAAATCGTCCTGATTGTGGAAGATAATGAAGATGTCCGATCGTTTATTGCTGAACAGCTGCGGGGTGAATACAAGATCCTTGAGGCCGCTAACGGCATGGAAGGAATTACCATATCACAGGGCACCATCCCGGATCTGATTATCACCGATTTGATGATGCCGGAAATGGACGGGTATGCGTTCAGCGAGAAAATCCGCAGCGATGAAAAAACAAGCCACATCCCGATCATCATGCTTACGGCCAAAGCCGGAATGAGCCCAAAAATTGAAGGTCTGGAACTGGGGATTGATGCCTACCTGACCAAGCCATTTCATGTGAAGGAGCTTCAGACACGGGTCAGAACTCTTATTCAGCAGAGAAAAAACTTAAAACAGCAGTTCAGCAAAGCGACTTATTTTAAACCGTCGGTTATTGCGAAGACTCCGATAGATCGAACGTTCCTCGGGAAAGCGATTGAGATAATCGACGAACATATTTGTGAGGAGGGTTTTCGAGTTGAGGATTTTGCCTTATCACTGAACATGAGCACCTCCCAGCTCAACCGAAAACTGAAAGCCCTGGTTGATCAGCCGGCCGGAAACTTCATCCGATCCGTGCGCCTGCAGCGCTCGACAGAACTACTGAATCAAACCAATAAAACGATTGCTGAAATCTGCTACGAAGTTGGGTTCAATGACCACGCGTACTTCTCCCGCGCCTTCAAAAAACAGTTCGGCAAAAGCCCGTCGGCGTTCCGGAAGTTGACGATTTAACTGATCTCCCTGTGATTGGAGGGAGTTTCTATCATGGCAATGTTACAGTGAGTCCCGAGCGCAAGGAGATGTCTCGGCTGCGACCAAAAGAGGCCTCCGCTCGACATGACAGGGTTTTGGGGTTATAATGGGCGGCGCAGCACAAACCCTTTATTAATCTCTGCCCCGTATGCGCCGCCCATTGCATTAATATGGCTTTGTCATCTCGAGCTGAAACCTGCGAAGCGGTAGCGGAGAAGGTTGCAGTCGAGAGATCTCCTTTTCAAAATTCTCCCCTTTGACCGGATAGTCCAAACATTTGCGTGGATAATCCAAGACTGCGGGCTGCCCAAGAGCTACATTCAAATCAGAAACGTAGTTCATCTCAAATAAAAAATCATTAAAGGATTAAAGGAATGACATGAAGAATAAATTCAACCGGATTTTTTCACGATCAACAAAGGGTTCCACCATGAACCGACGGGATTTTATGAGCCATTCCGGGCTACTGTTCGGTGCATCAATGCTTTCACTGCCACACGCACTGTCGATGATAGCACGGACGAAAACAACGACTGATGCTTCAGCCCTTAATAACTGGGCTGCGGTGCGGGGTCAGTTCGCGCTTGATCCGCAACTTATTCATATGGCGGGATTTTATCTCGCTTCACATCCTGCCCCGGTTCGGGAGGCGATTGAACGACATCGCAACGGCTTTGATGCCAATCCGCTTGAGTACCACCATGACAACGCTATGAAGTTTGAACTTGCCGCGCTTGATACAGCCGGCCGTTATCTTGGCGTTGATCCGGCCGGCATCGCCATGACCGACAGCACCACCATGGGGCTCGGCCTTATCTATAACTCGATAGAACTGAAGCCGGATCAGGAAGTCCTTACAACAACGCATGATCATTATGCGACCTGGCGCTCTCTTGAATTACGAACCGAACGCAGCGGGGCCACCGTACGAAGAATCAGCCTTTATGAGCGCGGGGAATATGCAACGGCTGATGCCATGGTTGATAAGCTGGTCACAGCTATCACACCACGAACCCGACTGATTGCGGTGACATGGGTGCATTCAGGTACAGGTGTAAAACTTCCGATAGCCGCCATGTCGCGCGCCATAGCGCAGATAAACCGCAACCGGAATGCTGATAATCAGATTCTTTTAAGTGTTGATGGCGTGCATGGGCTGGGTATTGAGCAAGAAACACTGAGTGAACTCGGTTGTGATATTTTCATTGCCGGAACGCATAAGTGGATGTTCGGGCCGCGCGGCACCGGACTGGTATATGCGACACCGCGGGCGCGTCAATTGCTCCAGCCAACCATCCCCCCATTCCCACCGGTTGTGTTCAGCAGCATGTCGCAAGAGGAGCGGGTGAGCCGTGTAACATGGGGTATGGAAATGTCACCGGGTGGTTTTCACTCTTTTGAACATCGCTGGGCCGTTACTGAAGCGTTTACTATGCACGAAGAAATCGGCAAGGCCGCTGTCACATCACGCACTCACGCGCTGAACCGGCAGATAAAGGAAGCGCTGGCTAAGATGCCGCACATTACAATGCATACGCCGATGTCTGATGATGTCTCAGCCGGTATGGTATGTTTTGAGGTTAAAGGCATGAGTCCTGCGGAAGTGGTTGCCCGCCTGCGAGAACGATCGATTGTTGCCAGCACAACGCCTTATGCCGTTACGTATGCGCGTCTATCAGCAGCCATCTTCAATACAGAGCAAGATATCGAACGTTCCATATCAGCCGTGCACGCACTTGGATAATGTGAATGTGGGGAACACAAAGAATCACGAAGTTCTTTTCAATTCTCTCCTTCGTGTACCTTCGAGTCTTAGTGTCTTCGTGGTAGAAAAACAAACTCCGAAACATGACCACACTCGGAATAAATGGCCACGAAGTCACGAGGGCACGAAGTTTCACGAAGATTTCTACTTGATCTTACCTCATTCAGCAATTTTTGACCGGATAGTCCAAACATTTGCGCGGATTGTCCAAGACTGCGGTCGGTTGAGCTGCTACATTCAAATCAGATAAGAAGTTCTTCTCAAATCAAACAATCAATAACATGAAAATTAAATCCAACAGATTCTACTCCATAGCCGGAGCAGTAATGATCGCAGTCTTCATGACGGCCTGCGTTCAAACGCAAAACAGTAATCCAAATGTAGAGATCATAGAAGGCTTGTATGAAGCATTTGCAGCCGGTGATGGCGGGGCTGTTCTGGCAACGTTCTCACCAGATATTGTGTGGAATGAAGCCGAAAGCAATTCCCTGGCGGATGGCAATCCGTATATAGGTCCTATGGCTGTTGCGGAGGGTGTTTTTGGCCGAATCGGACAGGAGTGGGAAACATTTACACTTACAGATCAGACCATCTACGCTGTAGGAGATGATATGGTTTTGGCAACCGGAAGATACCGGGGAACGCATGCTACAACCGGAAAGTCGATCAATGCACAACATGTCCATCTATGGTGGTTTGAAGACGGGATGATTACTCGATTTCAACAGTATGTAGATACCAAACAGCTGGCCGATGCGGAGACGGAGTAAAATCTATAGGCTCGAAGCTTCGCGAGTTTTCTCCTTAATCACCTTCGTGTAGCTTCGGGTCTTGGTGCCTTTGTGGTAAAAAACAAGGCCTGAAAATTAGCCCGTGGACCGGGGGAATAACCACGAAGTCACGAGGGCACAAAGGTTCACGAAGTTTTCTACTTGATCTCACCCTATTCAGCATTTTTTGACCGAATAATCCTAATATTTGCGCCGATTGTACAAGAGGGTTAGTCAGTATTGACATAGCTTATTAAGACGGAAGTTCTAATTTAATCACTCACACCAAACACTTATGAAAACAGCAGGCATCATTGGCGGTTCCGGGTACATCGGCAGTTATGTGACTCAAAAATTTCTCACCGAGGGGTACAAGGTTAAGGTTTCAGCCACGGATATCTCTAAAAAGAAAAAGTATCAGCATCTTCAAAAACTTGAACTTTCAGAAAACCTGGACATTGTTCAGGCCGACGTGACGGACATCGATTCCCTGAGGGCGTTTATGGATGGATGTGATATTGTAGTTCACACCGGAACGCCGTTTCAGCTGGACGTAAAAGATCCAACCAAAGAGCTCTTTGAGCCCACCATCAAAGGCACCGAGAATTTCCTGGAGCTTGTTCAGGAATCGGGCACGGTAAAGCAAGTGGTGGTTGTAGCGTCCG
>SL_7KL_010_BRINEDRAFT_10000433_pt1 | contig 19772 bp, 20 predicted proteins | sample SodLak_010_BRINE_FD_10663 | JGI IMG/M metagenome (IMG submission 10663)
GGGGAGCCGATGCCGGTCACCGACGGCTCGAAGTACTCCGCGTTGAGCGTGGTGAACTCCGACCACTCCTCGGGGACGTCATCGGCGTAGAAGATCGCCTCCACCGGGCACGCCGGCTCGCACGCGCCGCAGTCGATGCACTCGCTGGGGTGGATGTAGAGCATCCGGTCCCCCTCGTAGATGCAGTCGACCGGACACTCCTCGACGCACGCCTTGTCCTTCACATCCATGCAGGGCTCAGCGATCACGTAGGTCACCGGTCTCTCCTCAGGGCCGCGGAAGGGGGCGAGCGGGAGTCTAATGGCCCTAGCCGGCTGGGTCCGTTCTGCCCGGCTTCGAGGCGTGGTAGCACGACGGAACGGCGCGCGACCGGTGGCCGCGCGCCGTCAGCATCGATACCGCCGGGCGGTCAGCCCTCCCAGGCGGCGATGGTCGGGTGGTCCTTACCGGCCGCACCGACGGCAGCCGCACCACCCGGGGAGCCGAGGCCGGTGACCTCATCCTCGAAGAAGTCGGCGTTCAGCTTGGTGAACTCCGCCCACTCGTCCGGCACGTCGTCCTCGTAGAAGATCGCCTCCACGGGGCAGACGGGCTCACAGGCGCCGCAGTCGATGCACTCGGTGGGGTGGATGTAGAGCATCCGATCCCCTTCGTAGATGCAGTCGACCGGACACTCCTCGACGCACGCCTTGTCCGTCACGTCGATGCAGGGCTCAGCGATCACGTACGTCAACCTGGACCTCCTGGTCTCTACCGTCCACCCGCGTGTGTCCCGGGCTGGTGCCGACATCTCGTCACGAGACCTCGGGGACGCGGCGACCACTGTAGGCAGCACGACGGCGCAGCGCACCTGAGGCGGACCTCACTTCCCCGCGACCGTCGCCGTCTTCACGCGGCGTTCACCACGGCGACCTAGGCTCACAGGTCCGCACCGGGAGTGCCGGCTCGAGCCCGATCCCGGCGGCGGATGGCGGCGGATGCAGGTCGAGGAAGGCGGGGCGCACATGGCGGAGCGTGGCGGGTCACGGGGTATCGGGCGCTGGCTGCCGTGGCGTCGTCAGACCCGCGACGCCACGATCGAGGAGACGGTCACCGCCTCGCGCCCCGCCGTCGCCGACCCCCGGGGCGAGGCGGATCCGGTGGAGTCCCGGCTGCCCGCCGACCCCCTCGACGCCGTGCTGGTCCCCGGTGAGGTGACCCGCACCCTCCCCCACCGACGCGAGGTTTCGATCGACATCCTGGGCGCGCACCCCGCACCGCTGGAGGACGTCCGCTACCTCAACCGCGAGCTGTCCTGGACCCAGTTCAACGAGCGGGTCCTGGCCCTGGCGGAGGATCCTGAGCTGCCCCTGCTGGAGCGGGCCAAGTTCCTGGCGATCTTCCAGACCAACCTCGACGAGTTCGTCCAGGTCCGGGTCGCGGGGCTGAAGGAGCAGGAGGCCGCCGAGGTCTCCGGCAACAACCCTGACGGGATGAGCCCCAGCCAGCAGCTCGCCGCCCTCGACCAGGTCATGACCGAGCTCGCGNCCCGCCACAGCCGGATCTTCAACGACCAGCTGGTCCCCGCACTGGCTGAGGCGGGCGTGCGCTTCTGCAACGTGGACGACCTCGACGAGGACGACCGCGCCCACCTGCAGGCGATCTTCGAGGAGCGGGTCTTCCCCGTCCTCACCCCGCTGGCGGTGGACCCGGCCCACCCCTTCCCCTACATCTCCAACCTGTCGATGAACCTGGCGGTGCTGGTGGGCGAACCCGGCACCGACGAGCGCCGCTTCGCCCGGGTGAAGGTCCCCCCGGTCCTCCCGCGCTTCCTGATCATGCCGGACGGGGAACGGTTCGTCCCCCTGGAGCAGGTGATCGACGCGAACCTCGAGCGGCTCTTCCCGGGCTTGGAGGTCCTCGACCACCACGTCTTCCGGGTCACCCGCAACGCCGACTTCGAGGTGGAGGAGGAGGAGGCCGACGACCTGCTGGCCGCGATCGAGACCGAGCTGACCCGGCGCCGCTTCGGTCGGGTGGTCCGCCTCGAGGTCACCCCCGACATGAGCGAGGAGGCCCTCGACCTGCTGGTGCGGGAGCTGAACATCGACCCCGCCGACGTCATGGAGCTGCCCGGCCCCCTCGACCTCGGCGGGCTGTGGTCGTTGTACGGCCTCGACCGTCCGGACCTCAAGCAGTCCTCCTTCACCCCCACCACCCAACCGCTGCTCGCGGAGGCCACCACGCCCGACCTCGACATCTTCGAGGTCCTCGCCCACGCCGATGTGCTGGTGCAGCACCCCTACGACTCCTTCACCACCTCGGTGCAGGCCTTCATCGAGCAGGCCGCCCGCGACCCGGACGTGCTGGCGATCAAGCAGACCCTGTACCGCACCTCCGGACCGGGCAGCCCCGTGATCCGTGCCCTGCTCGACGCGGCGGAGGAGGGCAAGCAGGTCGTCGCCCTGGTGGAGCTCAAGGCCCGCTTCGACGAGGAGGCCAACATCGAGTGGGCGCGGGCCCTGGAGGAGGCCGGGGTCCACGTAGCCTACGGTGTGGTGGGCCTGAAGACCCACACCAAGATCTCCCTGGTGGTGCGCAGCGAGTCCGGTCGGATCCGTCGCTACGCCCACATCGGCACGGGCAACTACAACGACAAGACCGCGCGGATCTACGAGGACGTCGGGCTGCTGACCGCCGACCCCGATCTGGGCCAGGACCTCAGCGACCTGTTCAACGTGCTCACCGGCTACTCCAAGCAGTCGGAGTACCGCAAGCTCGTGGTCGCGCCCACCACCTTCCGCTCGCGGATGCTGGAGCTGATCGCCCGGGAGCGCGACGCCGCCGACGGCCACATCGTCGCGAAGATGAACAGCCTGGTCGACGGGCAGGTGATCGAGGCCCTGTACGAGGCAGCCGCCACGGGCACGCGCATCGAGCTGATCGTGCGGGGCATCTGCTGCCTGCGCCCCGGGGTCCCCGGGCTGTCGGAGACCATCACCGTGCGCTCCATCGTCGGCCGCTACCTCGAGCACTCCCGGATCTTCCGGTTCGGCTCCCGCGAGCGCGGGATGGACTACCTGATCGGCTCCGGCGACTGGATGACCCGCAACCTGTCCCGCCGTGTGGAGGCCATCACCCCGGTGGAGGACCCACGGCTGCAGCTGCGGCTCGAGGAGATCCTGCAGATCAACCTCGCCGACGACGTGCTGGCCTGGGAGCTCGGGCCCGATGCGCGGTGGCGGCGCGTGCCCACCGCACGGGGGATCGACACCCACCTGACCCTGCAGGAACGCGCGCGACAGCGAGGTGGCGCATGACCGAACAGAGGCTGTTGACCCACCACTGGGACGGCCATGCCGACGTCGAGGCAGCCGGCGGGGTGGTCCTGCGCGAGCAGGCCAGCGGTCCGCAGGTGCTGGTGGTCCACCGGGTGCGCTACGGCGACTGGTCGCTGCCCAAGGGCAAGCTCGACCCGGGTGAGACGCACGCGCCCGCGGCCATCCGGGAGGTCGCGGAGGAGACCGGTGTCGAGGCCCGTGTGGAGGTCGAGCTCCGGCAGACGATCTACCCCGTCCCGGTCGGGACGAAGCGGGTCCGGTGGTTCCTGATGACGCCGGTGGACGGCGACCCGGACCAGCGCCCCGCGGACCGCGAGGTCGACGTGGCACGGTGGGTGGCGGTGGAGGAGGCGGAGCCGCTGTTGACCTACCCCACCGACGCTGCGCTGCTCGCGGACGCCTTGTCGCTGCGGGCCACGGGAGGTGCGTCGTGACCCTGCTGCTCGTCCGGCACGCGGACGCCGGTGACCGTGCCGCCTGGACCGGAGACGACCTCGAACGACCCCTGAGCGCGACCGGACGACAGCAGTCCGAGGCACTGGCCAGCCTGCACGAGGGGCGCCACCTCGACGCGGTCCTCTCGAGCCCGGCGCGGCGATGTATCGACACCGTGGCGCCCCTGGCACAGGCCCGGGGGCTGACCGTCGAACCCGCGGAGGCGCTGGCCGAGGGTGCAGGCTTCGAGGAGCTCGACCGCCTCCTCACCCGGTTCGCCAGCACCGATGTGCTGCTGTGCAGCCACGCGGACGTGATCGGCGCGGCGCTGACCGCACTGTGGCGGCGCGGGCACCTGCCGCAGCGGCCGAACCCGCGCAAGGTCGCGACCTGGGTGGTCGAGGGTGGGTGGCCCGACCCCGCACGGGTGGAGCTGCTGGCGCCCCCGGGGTCCGACTGACGTGCGGGTCGCGGTCCTCGACCTCGGCAGCAACTCCTTCCACGTCCTGGTCGCCGACATCGACGGACGTAGCCTCCGCCCGGTGCTGCGCGAACGGGAGATGCTCCACCTCGGCCGCACCGTGGCGTCCACGGGCTGCGTCGGCCCTGCGCTGCGCGAGGAGGCCGCCCGGGTGGTCGCGCACCTCGGCGAGCTCGCGCGCCGCAGCGGCGCCGGCGAGGTGCTGGCCGTCGCCACCGCCGCGCTGCGCGACGCCCCTGACGGTGAGGAGGTCCTCGCGGCGCTGTCCACCGCAGCCCGGTGCGAGATCCGGGTGCTCGACGGGCTCGAGGAGGCCCGGCTCGCCTACCTCGGCGTGCGTGCGGCCGTGGCGATCACCGAGGAGCCGGTCCTGGTCCTCGACCTCGGCGGGGGCTCCCTGGAGCTCGCGGTCGGGGTCGGTGCCGACACCCACTGGTCCGCGAGCGTGCCGCTCGGGGTCAGCCGGATGTCGGCGCTGCTGCAGCAGGACCCGCCGAGCCGCGGTGAGGTGCGGGCCGTACGCGAAGGGGTCGACGCGGAGCTCGCACCGCTGGCCGCACCCCTGCTGGCCCACCCCACGGCGACCACCGTGGCCGTCGGTGGCACCGTGCGTGCCCTGGCCCGGGTCGCCGCGGCCGATGAGGACCGGTGGCTGCCCGCAACGCTGAACCAGCTACGCGTCCAGCACACCACCCTGGAGCGGATCCGGGACCGGCTCACCAGCGTGGACGTGGTCACCCGGGGCCGGGTCCCCGGCATGAAGGCGCGGCGGGCGGATCACCTCCACGTCGCCGCGGTGATCCTCACCCGGGTGCTCGAACGGCTCGGGCGCGGCGAGGTCACCGTCAGCGACTGGGGGCTCAGGGAGGGGCTGCTCCTCGACCGCTACGGGCTGGGCGCACCGCTGGACCCCGCGGAGCTGCGCCTCGACCAGGTGGACCGGCTGCGCAGCAGCTTCCTCGGTGACGACCCCCACCCCGGACACGTCGCGTCGCTGGCGCTGCAGCTGTTCGACGGGACCCGGGCGCTGCACGGCCTGCGGGACGCCGACCGTGAACTGCTGCGCCACGCCGCCGCCCTGCACACGATCGGGGAGTCGCTGGCGCTGCGCCGCCAGCATCTGCACGGCGCCTACCTGGTGGAGAACGCCGAGCTGCGCGGGTTCGACCCGGAGGAGACGGCGATGCTCGCGACCCTGGTGCGCTTCCACCGCTCCCGTGGCATCTCCACCGACCATCCGCCCTACGCTGCGCTGCCCGCCGCCGACCGGCGACGGACCGAGCGCCTGCTCGCGCTGCTGCAGGTGGCCGACGGCCTGGACCGTGCCCACGACCAGGCGGTGACCGGCCTCGAGGTCCGCCACGATGACGAGGTGGTGGAGCTCGCCCTGACCGGTGGTGGTCTGCACGTCACCGAGGACGAGCTGGCCCGCAAGCTCCGGCTGTTCAGCCGGGAGTTCGACGTGGAGGTCCGTGTGCACGACCTGGCAGCCCGATGAGCGAGCAACCCCCCGCCCGCAGCCCGAGGATCCACCAGCTCAGGGCCCGCTACGCCCGGCGCGTCACCCCCGACCACGTCGGGGAGCGTGTCTCCGTCCGGCAGCTGGTCGACGATCCGAACCGCGGCCCCGTCCAGAGCGACGTGGTCGGTCGGCTGGTGGGTGCGGATGCCGAGGCGCTGCTGGTGGTGGACCGCCGCGGCCAGCTCACCGTGGTGGATACCACCCGGGTGCTGTCCTCGCGGGTGGTGCCGCCACACCCCCGCTTCGAGCCGGAGCCGATGGTGGGTACCCCCGACGCGCCGCTGGTGCGTGACGCCGCCCGGGTCCTGCTGCTCGACGCCGCCGACCGGGTGCTGCTGGTGGCCCACGCGCCGGATCCGCAGCGCACGGTGTGGACCGCACCGGGTGGCGGCCTGCGACCGGAGGAGTCCCACGCCGACGCGGCGGCGCGGGAGCTGCGGGAGGAGATCGGTGTCCACGCCGAGCCGGGACCCTGGATCTGGTCGCGTCGGGTGACCTTCGACTTCCGGGGCTGCACCATCGACCAGTCCGAGCGGTGGTTCCTCGCTCGGGTGGAGGAGGCCGACGCCGACGACGCGCCGCTCGACGACCCGGGGGCGGTCAGCGCCCGGTGGTGGGACGCCGGGGAGCTGGCCACCACCGACGCCGCCCTGGCGCCGACAGCGCTGCCCACCCACCTCACCCGACTGCTGACCGACGGGCCACCGACGACGCCTGTGGACGTGGGCCGCTGAGCGTCAGTTGACCAGTTCACCGATCCGGTGGGCGATCACCCGGTTGGTGCCGCCACGGCCCCCGGGGATCCCGGAGACGATCACCACGGTGTCACCGAGCCGGGCCAGTCCCCGGTCGATGCACAGCTGGTCCGCAGCCACGATCAAGGCGTTGGACTGGCCCTGTTCCGCGGTGGCGATCCCCTCGACACCCCACATCAGGGGCAGGCGGTGCAGGGTGTCCTGTTCGCTGGTGAAGCCGATCAGTGGACGCTGCGGCCGGAACTTGGACACCAACAGCACGGAGTTGCCGGAGAAGCTGAAGACCAGGATGGCCTTGGCGTCGAGGTCGGCGGCGATCTGGACCGCCGCTTTGGCCACCACCGATCCCACCACGTCGCGGGTCTCGGGGAAGACCTGGTGCACGCGGTGCGGTTCCTCCTCGGCCACCTCGATGATCCGGGCCATGGTGCGCACCGCCTCCACCGGGTAGCGGCCGGCGGCGGTCTCTCCGGACAGCATCACCGCGTCGGTGCCGTCGAAGATGGCGTTTGCGACGTCGGAGGCCTCCGCACGGGTGGGGCGGGGGCTGCGCATCATGGAGTCCAGCATCTCCGTGGCGGTGATGACCGGACGTGACCACCGGTTGGCCAGGTCGATCATCTCCTTCTGGATCTCCGGCACCCGCTCGGGGCCGATCTCCACGCCCAGGTCACCCCGGGCCACCATGATCGCGTCCGCGGCCTCCACGATCTCGTCGAGGTGGTCGACGGCCTCGGGTCGTTCCAGCTTCGCCACGATCGGCTGGCGGCCACCGAGGGAGGCGACCAACTCCTTCAGCTCACGGATGTCGGAGGCGCGCCGCACGAAGGACAGCGCGATCCAGTCCACGCCGAGCTCCACCATGGTGGCGACGTCCTCGCGGTCCTTGTCGGTCATCGAGGACGCGGACACCGCCACACCCGGAAGGTTCACACCCTTGCGGGACTTGGCGAGGCCGCCCACCACCACGCGGGCACGGACACGGTCACCTTCCACGGTGGAGACCACCGTGCGCAACAGCCCGTCGTCCATCAGGATCAGCGAGCCGGTCTCCACGTCCTTGGCGAGGTGCTCGTACACCACCGGCAGGCAGGGAACGCCCTCCTCCTCGTAGCTGTCGAGCTCGTCTCTGCCGGAGACGAACAGCACCTCCTGTCCCTCGCTGAGCTCCACACCGGGGTCGGGGACGGTCCCCAGCCGGATCTTCGGTCCCTGGAGGTCCCCCAGGGAGCCGATCACCCGGCCGAGCTCATCCGCGATGCTGCGGACCCGGCCGAGCCGCTCGCGGTGCTCCTCCTTGGTGCCGTGGGAGAAGTTCAGTCGGACCAGGTCGACGCCGGCAGCGAGCGCGGCACGCAGCCGGTCCTGGTCATCGAGGGCGGGGCCGAGGGTGGCGACGATCTTTGCGCGGCGCACGGGGTTCCTCACGGGACGGGGTCAGCGGTGGTCGGTGACGCCGCCCATCCTAGAGCCCACCCTGCGGTCCGGTGCCCGGCCCCTCGGGCACCGGCGCCCGCGGATCGTCCCGGGTGGCCAGGGCCTCCAGTGCACGCGCGAGCCGCACCTCGAGATCGGCGCGCCCGGGCCCCACCCGCAGGTCCACCACCCCGTCCTCGACGCCGAGCAGCAGGGACACCTCCTCCAGGGTTCCCGACGCGAAGCTGTCGAACACCGCCGCGAGCGCCACCTCGTGGCGGAGCCGGTAGCCGAGCGCGGCCTGCTCGGGCGGGACGTCGTCGATCAGGTCCACGGGAGCGACCAGCGGTGCACGCCCGTCCAGGGCGGCGATGGCCTCGCGGGCACCGAGGTGTCCGTCCAGGACGACCACGCGAGCCTCCGCCGCAAGCAACGCCTCGATCGCCGCTGCGGGTGTCGCATCCGCATCCTCCGCCTCCACCACCTCGACGCCGGCGAGGCCGCGCAGCAGCCCGTCACGGAAGGTGGAGGTCGGCAGCTCATCGCCGCCGAGCAGCAGCCCCACCACCGGGTCGTCGCCCCCCTCCCGGGCGACCGTGCCCGCTGCCTGGCCCACCAGCTGCCCGAGGGCCTCCACGGGGAGCTCCACCCGCACCCCGGGGGTGTCGGGTACCTGGCCCTCCTCGTCGGCCTCCGGCAGCGCGGTGGGTAGGCCGCAGAAGCGCACCCCGCCGTAGCGCGATGCCAACGTGTCCGTCGCTGCGGCGGTGTCGGGTCCGAGCAGGCACACCAGCCCGGTTCCCCGGGACGCGGCGAGCTCGGCGAGGTCGACCACGAAGGGTGCAGCGTCGGGCGAGCGGACCGTGAGCTCGCCCACGTCCGGCGGCAACCCCGCCGCCAGCGCGGCGGTCCGCCGCCGCAGCGCGTCGTGGACGCGGTCGTCGAGCAGCCCGTCCGGTGGGAGCACCACCGTGAGGTCACGGCCCACGGGAGCGGGCGGCGGCTCCTCCACCGGGATGGGTTCCGGCGCCGGGGTGGGCTCCTGCTCGTCGCCGCCCGTGCACCCCGCCAGCACCGCGACCACCAGCAGCAGGGCCACGGCAGCCGGGGTCACGCGGGCAGGAGCCGCTGCCCGGCGCGCCTCGTAGCCAGCTGCCACGTCCCACCTGCCGTCCGGGTCGGGCGGTTGCGGTCCCCGCCGGCCTAGGCTACCCACCGCCCGATCCCGGGCCGTCCAGCCCTCCCGCTCCCTCTGCGAGGTCACCGTGCCCCAGGTCACCGTGCTCGATGACGACCCCGTCGCAGGTGTCCAGCTCGCCGCCCTGCGCGATGCCGCGACCATACCCGAGCACTTCCGCCACCACGCGCGCCGCCTCGGGGCGATCCTGGCGCTCAGGGCCGTCCAGGACCTGCCCGCCGTCCGCTCCACGGTCGCCACCCCCCTGGACACCGCCCCGGCCATCGGGCCCGGCCGACAGGTCGTGGCCGTCCCGGTACTACGCGCCGGGCTGGGGCTGCTCGGCGGTCTGCACGACGTCCTGCCCACCGCCCTGGTGGGCATGATCGGGCTGGAACGCGACCCCCACACCAAGGTGGCCCGGCGCTACTACTTCAAGGTGCCACCCCTCGACGGCGCGTGGGTGCTGGTGCTCGAGCCGATGCTGGCCACGGGCGGGTCGGCCTCAGACGCGGTGGCGGCACTGGACGCCGAAGGCGCCGAGCAGGTGACGGTGCTGTCGGTGGTGGCCACCGAGCAGGGTGTCGACCGGGTGCTGACCGATAACCCCAACGTGCGGATCGTGACCGCCGCCGTCGACCCGGGCCTCGACGACAACGCCTACATCGTGCCGGGCCTCGGCGACTTCGGGGACCGGCTGTTCGGCACACCCCACTGAGCTACGGGTGGACCCGACCGGTCAGCCGGCGAGGAAGCTGAGCCGCAGCCGCCGCTCGGGGTTGTCGACGTTGGCGTCGACCACCACCACCGACTGCCAGGTCCCGAGCACGAGCCGACCTGCGTCCACCGCCAGGGTCAGGCTGGGGCTGATGATCGCCGGCAGCACGTGGTCGGCGCCGTGCCCGGGCGCGCCGTGCCGGTGACGCCAGCGGTCGTCCCGTGGGAGCCACGCGTCGAGGTGGTGCGCGAGGTCCTCGTCGGAGCCGGCCCCGGTCTCGAGCAGGGCCAGTCCCGCGGTGGCGTGGGGCAGGAACACGTGCAGCAGCCCGTCGCCGCCCTGCGCCGCGGCGAACTCCGCGCACAGCCCGGTCACGTCGGTGACCCGCTGTCGACCCGTGGTCAGCGTCACCTCCCGGCGTTCCACCTCAGCCCACCTCGGTGCTGTAGCGGCCGTAGCCGCCGCGGTAGTAGGCCAGGGGTGCCTGTGCGCTGGTGTCCAGGGCGACCACCCGGCCGATGACCACGAGGTGGTCACCCGCCGGGATGATGCTGGTCACCTCGCAGTCGACCATGGCCGTCGCCCCGACGATGATGGGGCTGGCCGTGGCCGCGGTGGTGGTGTCCACGCCCGCGAACTCCTCCTCGCCGTCCCCACGGGCGGGGTCGGCGAACCGGTTCGACAGCGCACGCTGGTCCTCGGCGAGGAAGCTCAGGGCGAACACCTGCGCCTGCTGCACCCGCTCGGCCATCACGGCGTGCTCGTCCACGCAGACCAGGACAAGGGGCGGGTCCAGGGACACCGAGGAGACCGCGTTCGCGGTCATGCCGTGGGGCCGTCCGTCCACCTGGGTGGTCATCACCGCAACGCCGGTCAGGAAGCTGCCCATGGCGGCGCGGAAGCGCGCTGGATCCGGTGCAGCGGCGATCGGGGTCGTCTCCTGTGCGGGTTCCGCAGCCACGCTACTGCCTCCCTGCTGGCACGTGATCGAGGCCGGCGAACAGGTCGTCCTCATCTGCCCCGCCGCCGCCGGCCGTGCCCTCCTCGAGGACGAACTGCTCCGTGGCGAACATCCGCCCCGTGAGCTCCTCGGGGGTGTTGAGGAAGAAGGAGTCCGCTCCGATCTGGCTCGCGTGGGCGGCCAGGGCGGCACGCTTGGCACCGAGCCACGCGGCGACGTCCACCTCGGTGGTCACCTGCTCGTCCGGTACGCCCAGCGGCACGTCCTCCACCCGGGTCAGGGCGGCGTCACCGAAGGGCGAGGGCAGGCCGGCCTCGACCAGGGCACGGTGGATGGCGAGCAGCCGGCCGCGACCCAGGGTGTGCACGTAGCGCTTGGCGATCCGCCAGGGCGCACCCGGCAGGTCCGCGTCCGGGTCCGCCGCCAGCGCCACGGCGGCCACGGTCACGTGATGGGCCTTGATGTGGTCGGGGTGACCGTAGGTCCCGCGCTCGTCGTCGGAGACCACCACCTGTGGGCGCTCAGTGCGGATGATCGCCGCGAGCCGTGCGGCCGCCTCGGCGAGCCCGGCGCGGTGGAAGCTGTCGGGGTGGTCGTTGCTGGCGAGCCCGGCCATCCCGCTGTCGCGGTAGCCGAGCCAGTGGTGCGCGCTGACCTTGAGGGCCTGCAGCGCCGCCGCGAGCTCACGCTGACGGTGCACCACCAGTGACTCCCCACCGAGGTCGATACCGGCGAGGTTCTCCCCCTCCTCACCACCGGTGCAGGTGACCACCACGGTGCGCACCCCCCGGTCGGCGGCCCGGGCGAGCACACCACCGCAGGCGATGGCCTCGTCGTCGGGGTGGGGGTGGACGCACAGCAGCGTGGCCGGCGGGTCGGCCGATGGGGTGTCGGTGGGCATGGCGGCCTCACAGGGATCGGAACGGGGTGACGGGTAGCCTGTCGCGGACCACGAGCGGAGCGGACGGTAGACGTGACGGCAGGAGATGTGCGCGCGACCGAGGTCGCCCCGCCGTGGAGCTTCGTGGACGAGGCCACCGCTGTACGACCGGCGCTGGACGCTCTCGACGCACCGGTGCTCGGGGTGGACGTGGAGCGTGCCGACGCGGACCGCTACTTCCGGCGCGCGGCGCTGGTGCAGGTCGGCACCGCCGAGGGCTGCGTGCTCCTCGACACCGTGGCGCTATCCGGCCTGCCGGAGCTCGATGCGCTGTTCGACGACCACCACCTCGCTGTCCTGCACGCCGCGGAGAACGACCTCGTCCCCCTGACCTCGCTGGGGGTCACCGTGGACCGCCTCGCCGACACCGCCGTCGCCGCGGCGCTGCTGGGCCTGCCGACGGGGTTGTCCCGGCTGCTGGACGAGCTCCTCGGAGTCCGGCTGTCCGACGACAAGGACGCCTTCCAGCGCGCCGACTGGGAACAGCGGCCCCTGCCCGACGACATGGCCGCCTACGCCGCCGGCGACGTGGTCCACCTGCCGGCGCTGTGGGCGGAGCTGTCCCGCCGGCTGGAGGAGCAGGGCCGCGTCGCCTGGTACGAGGAGGAGCTGGCTGCGGGGCTGGCACGCGCGGCCGAGGACAACCGGGACTGGACCCGGGTCAAGGGTGCGGCCCGGCTCGACCCGACCCAACGCGCCGTGCTGCGGGCGCTGTGGGAGGCCCGCGAGGCCGAGGCCCGGGCCCACGACATCGCACCGAACCGCCTGGTCCACGACGAGGTGCTGCGGGAGCTGGCCGTCGATCCGCCCCGCACCGAGGCCCAGCTGGTACGCCGCAGCCCACGACGGCGTGGGTTGCTGCGCCAACACGCAGCACCGTTGTTCGCCGCCCTCGAGGCGGGGCTGGCCGCCGAGCCGCAGCCGCGGGAGCGCAACGGCCGGTGGGGCGATGGTGACCGGGCGATCCACGACGCGCTCAGGAGCCGACGGGCCCGTGTGGCCGAGGAGCTCGGCCTCGAGCCCGGGGTCCTGTGCCCCTCCAAGGTGCTGTCCGCGGCGGTGGCGGGCGCGCCTGAGGACGGCCGGCAGCTGTGCGCCCTCGCGGGGCTGCGGTCCTGGCAGACCGAGCTGCTGGCCGAGCCGTTGTGGGACGCCTACGTCACGGCGCGGGCCCAGGCCGAGGCCGCTGGCGACGCCTGATCAGCTGGCCTCAGACGGCTCGGCCAGCTTGCGGGCGAGGTTGGCCGGCATGGCGAACTCGACGTCCTCCTCCACCACCAGCACGGTGTCGACGGTCGCGAGCCCCCGGGCGACGAACCAGTCGATCACCTCCTCCACCAGCACCTCGGGTGCGCTGGCGCCGGAGGTGAGGCCCACGGTGCCCACGCCGTCGAGCCACGCCTCGTCGATCTCCGTCGCGTCGTCGATCAGGTACGCGGGGACGGAACGGTCCTTGCTGACCTCCACCAGCCGCTTGGAGTTGGAGGAGGTCTCCGAGCCCACGACCAGCACCAGGTCGCATCGGGTGGCGAGCTCCTTGACGGCGTCCTGGCGGTTCTGGGTGGCGTAACAGATGTCCTGGCTCTTCGGCTGCTTGAGCCCGGGGAAGCGCTGGTTCAGCCGCTCCACCACGTCCGCGGTCTCGTCCATCGACAGGGTGGTCTGGGTGATGTAGGTCACCCGGCTGTCATCGTCGAAGGCGAGCTGCTCCACGTCCTCCGGGGTCTCCACGAGGTGGATCCGGTCACGCGCCTGTCCGGTCGTGCCGATCACCTCCTGGTGCCCGGCGTGGCCGACCATCACGATGTCCATCGCGTCGCGGGCGTAGCGGCGGGCCGACTGGTGGACCTTGGTCACCAGCGGACAGGTCGCGTCGATCAGGGTGTGCCCGAGGCGCGTGGAGTTCTCGTAGGCCTCCGGGGGGGAGCCGTGGGCGGAGAACACGATGACCGCGCCTGCGGGTACCTCGGTCTCGTCCTCGACGAACACCGCACCCTTGCGGCGCAGGCTCTCCACCACGTGCTTGTTGTGCACGATCTCGTGGCGGACGTAGACGGGGGCGCCGTAGGCCTCCAGGGCCTTCTCGACGATCAGGACCGCGCGGTCGACACCGGCGCAGAACCCCCGGGGGGCGGCGAGCAGCAGGGTGTGAGCATCCATGGCGCGAGGGTACCGACGTCACGCGAACGCCCCACCGACTACGGCATACTGGTGTCGGGCCCGGTCCGCAGGCGACCGGGCTCGCGCGCGCCGGCACCTGACGATCCCGCGGCGCACGAGGCTGACGTGCACATCATCATCGGCGGCTGTGGTCGGCTCGGCGCGGAGATCGCCGAGCAGCTGTCCAGCGACCCGCACACCGATGTGGTGGTGGTGGACAACGACACCCTGGCCTTCGACCGCCTCGGCTCCGGCTTCAACGGGGAGACGGTGGTGGGCGACTGCACCGACCGCGACGTCCTCGAGCAGGCCGGTGTGGCCACCGCCGACGGCCTGATCGCCGTCACCCGCTCCGACAACGCCAACCTGATGGCGGTGGAGATCGCCACCCACCTCTACGACGTGGAGCGCACCATCGCGCGGCTGTTCAACCCCGACCGCGAGGAGGTCTACCGCAAGCTCGGCGTGCGCTACGTCTCCTCCACCGGGGTGATCGCCAAGCTGTTCCTCAACGAGTTCCAGGACGAGAGCTACCCCCTCCACGTGCACTTCCCCGACACCGACCTGGCGATGGTCGATCTGGAGATCGACACCGGCGGGCACGCGATGACGGTGGAGGAGTTCGAGGTGGACGGGATGCTGCGCATCGCCGCGGTGCGGCGCGGCCCGCGTACCTTCATCCCCGACCGCACCGACCGGCTCGAGCGCGACGACGTGGTGACCGCCGCGATGAAGCCGGCGGCAGCGCGCCGGATCGCCCACCTGGTGCGTGAACCCTTCGACCGCGCCCGTGCCCGGGAGGCCTGAGCCGTGTACGTGGTGATCGTCGGTGGTGGTCGCATCGGACGTCACGTGGCCCGGGACCTGTACGACAAGGGCCACGAGGTGACCGTGATCGAGCGCATCGCCAGCCGGTGCGAGCAGCTGGTGGTGGAGACCGACGTGCTGGTGATCGAGGGGGACGCCTGCGACGTGCGCTACCTCGAGCAGGCCCACACCGACCGTGCCGACGCCTTCGTCGCCACCACCCACGAGGACGATGACAACCTGGTGGCCTGCCAGCTGGCACGGATCGAGTTCGGGGTGCGTCGTTCGATCAGCCGGGTCACCACCCCGAAGAACGTGGAGATCTTCGAGGCGCTGGGGATCGAGCCGGTGTCCTCCACCCGGCTGATCTCCGAGCTGCTCGAGAACGAGTTCTCCGTGGGCGAGCTGATCCACCTCACGAGCTTGAAGGGCGGCCGGGTCCAGCTCGTCGAGCTGCGCATCCCCGAGGGTCCTCAGGCCCCGCAGCCGCGCCAGGTCAGCGCCCTGGACCTTCCCGCCGAGGCCGTGCTGGTGGCGATCTTCCGGGGCGAGGAGACCGTGATCCCCCACGGGGCGACGCAGCTCCTGCCCGGCGACGAGGTGGTGGCGCTCACCACCCCGGAGTTGGAGGCACGCATCACCACGGAACTGCTGGGTCGCAAGCGATGAGCGCCCGTCGCCAGGAGGGTTTCTGGCGGGACCGTGCCCGCGGTGTGGGCTACCTGCTGCTGCTCGGCGCGGCGCTGCTCGTCGGGGCCACCGTGCTCGCCTGGTTGGCCGTGGTGCTGGTGCCATGAGCACCGTGCTGCGGCCCGATGTGGGTGACCTCAAGCTGATCGGCTACTACCTCGGCAAGGTGCTGCTGGGGCTCGGGCTCCTCCAGCTCATCCCGCTGGTGGTGGCCCTGGCGCTGGCCGAGTGGAACTCCGCCACCGCCTTCGCGATCGGTGCGGCGCTCGCGATCATCGCCTGGGCGCTGTCCGACGCCCTCCTCGCCACCCGCCGGGGCTTGAGCTGGGCGCACGGGATGGTGATCGTCGCTCTGGCGTGGCTGATCGGACCCCTGTTCGCCGCCGTGCCGATGCTGCTGTCGGGCCGCTTCACCGACCCCCTGCACGCGCTGTTCGAGGCGATGTCGGCGCTGACCACCACCGGCATGTCGGTGATCCACGACCTCGACCACACCCCGCTGTCCGAGGACCTGTTCCGTCACCTGCTGCAGATCGCCGGTGGGCTCGGGATCATCATCGTGGTGCTGTCGGTGTTCGCCGCCGGCGGTGCGCGCATCACCACCCTGTACGTCTCCGAGGCCCGTGACGAACGGGTGCTGCCGAACATCATCCGCACCGCACGGTTCATCTTCACCGTCGCGAGCACGCTGTTCGTGGTCGGGACCACGGCGCTGGTGATCGCGCTGATCGCCACCGGCTTCACCCCGGGGCGTGCGGTCTACCACGGGGTGAACCTGTTCTTCTCGAGCTTCGCCACCGGTGGCTTCTCCGTGATGCAGTCCTCGATCATCTACTACCACGCCGCGAGCGTGGAGCTGATCGTCGGGCTGCTGATGCTCGCCGGGGCGCTGTCCTTCGGGCTGCACCTCGCCCTGTGGCGCGGGGACGCGCGGGAGGTGCTCCGCCACCTCGAGACCCGCACCCTGCTGGCCACCTCGACGCTGTTCTTCGGCCTGATGACCGTCGGGCTGGTGCGGGTCGGCACCTACGACTCCGTAGAGGCCCTGCTGCGCAAGGGCCTGTTCACGCTGCTCTCGGCCGCGTCCAGCACCGGCCACCAGGTCAACGTCGGCGACACCTACCTCTCCGAGTGGGGGCTGCTGGCGCCCGCCGCGGTGGTCGGTGCCATGGCCATCGGCGGGATGGCCTCCTCCACCGCCGGTGGCATCAAGGCGATGCGCCTCGGCCTGACCGTGAAGTCGCTCATCCACGACCTGCGGCGGATCCTGCTGCCCGAGTCCGCGCTGGTGGTCACCGCCTACCACGCCGGCAAGCGCCGGGTGCTGCGCGACGAGACGGCGCGGGCGGCGACCACGGTGCTGCTGCTGTTCGTGGCCAGCTACCTGCTGGGGGTCGTCACGGCGCTGCTGTACGGCGAGCTCGATCTGACCCAGGCGATCTTCGAGGCGGTGTCGGTCGGCTCGAACATCGGGATCTCGATCGGGGTGGTCAACCCCGGCATGCCGGACGGGCTCGCGGCGGTGTACATCCTGCAGATGTGGCTGGGCCGGCTGGAGTTCATCGCGGTGTTCGTGCTGCTCGGCTACCTGCTGACGCTCGGTCGCGGGCGGGTGCGCACATGAGCGCCCCCGGCCGGAACACGACCACCACCCGCTGGGTGCTGCTGGCGACGGTGGCCGTCCTCACCCTGCTCGCCGTCGGCGTGACCTGGCTGGAGGCCCTGCACCCGCAGCTCGACACCGGGGGGCACGCGGTGGCCGGTGTCCCACCCCTGGCGGTGGAGGGCGAGCCCGCCTGCCGACGCTTCGTGGAGGACCCCGCCATCGAGGAGCTCCGGGAGCGGCTGCGCTCGGAGGAGGTGGTCGCCACCATCCAACAGGAGCTGACCACCGGTGGGCGGGTCAGCTCCACCCAGGTGTTCCTCTGCCCCAGCGCCTACGACGGGCTCGAGGTGTCCTACGTCGGCGAGGTCGTCGGGGAGCTGCTGCCCCGGCGCGGCGGCGCGTGGGCGCAGGTCAACGACGACGCCTACGCCCTGGAGTCCGGTCCGCTGGTGGGCCACCGGGAGCGGGCTGGGTTCAACACCGGCCTGTCGGTGTGGCTGCCCGAGGAGCTGGCCGAACGCATCGAGCAGCCCGGCCGCCCGGCCCTGCGCGGCGACGTGGTGCTGCTGACGGGCACGATCCACCGGGCCGACCCCGCCGACGGTGGCGGGATCACCCTGCGGGCGACGAGCATGGAGCACCTCGCCAGCCCCCTGCAGGTGGAGACACCCTTCCACACCCTGCAGCTGTGGGTGGCCGTCGTCCTGACCGTGCTGGCCATCGCCGCGAGCCTGTGGGCCTACCGGCGCCGGCGGGGCTGAGGGGTCAGCGCTTGTCGGTGCACCCCGCCTCCTGGGAGGAGGGGCACAGCGGCTCGAGGACGCAGTCGCCGCACCGGGGGCTGCGGGCGACGCAGGTCCGCCGCCCGTGGTGGATCAGCAGGTCGGAGACCTCCAGCCACCGCGAGGGGGGGAACAGCCGCATCAGGTCGCGTTCGATACGCACGGCGTCCTCGTGCCGGGTCAGCCGCAGCCGCCGGGCGAGCCGGGCGACGTGGGTGTCGACCACCACGCCCTCGTTGCGCCCGAAGCCGTTGGACAGCACCACGTTGGCGGTCTTGCGGGCGACCCCGGGCAGGGCGACCAGCTCCTCCATGGTGTCGGGCACCTCGCCGCCGTGCCGCTCGAGCAGCAGCGCGGCGGTCGCGCGCAGGTTGCGTGCCTTCTGCCGGTACAGGCCCAGCGAGGAGATGTGGGCCTCGATCTCCTCCTGGCTGGCGGCGGCCACCGCCTCGGGCCCGTCGAAGGCGGCGAACAGCGCGGGCGTGACCTGGTTGACCTTCACGTCCGTGGACTGGGCGGACAGCACCGTTGCCACCAGCAGCTCCCAGCGGTCACGGAAGTGCAGGGCGATGGACGCGTCGGGCAGCTCCGCCGCCAACAGGTCGAGGATGACCGGCGCGCGCAGGGTCTTGCCCCGGTCACGGGTCAGGCCTGCGGGGACCCCTGCCTGCCCTGCTGCGTCCTCGGTCACCGGCTGTTCCACGTCCACCTCCACCGCCGGGAAGGTAGCCGCGGTCAGCGCGGCGGCTCCACGGGCAGCCGGACCGTGAAGGTGGTGCCCTCCCCCAGCAGGCTGTCCACGCGCACGCTGCCACCGTGGCGTTCCACGGCGTGGCGCACGATGGACAGCCCGAGCCCCGTGCCACCGGTCTCCCGGGACCGGGCGGTGTCCACCCGGTAGAACCGCTCGAACACACGCTGCAGATCCTGCCGCGGGATGCCGATGCCGGTGTCGGCGACGGTCAGCACCCGCATCCCGTCCTCGCTGGTCACGGTCACCTCGATGCGGCCACCGACCTCGTTGTACTGCAGGGCGTTGCCCACCAGGTTCTGCACCACCACCTCGAGGTCGCCGGGTAGCCCCACCACCATCGCGTGGTCGGGCGCGTCCACCGACACCGTGACGTGCACCTCCTCGGCACGGGGGATGAGGTCCGCGACGACCCGGCGCACGAGCTCCGCGAGATCGACCGGCACCCGCTCCAGCGGTCCCCGCTCCTCGAGGCGGCGCAGGTCCAGCAGGTCGTGCAACAGGCGCGCCATGCGCTCGGCCTCCTCCCGCAGCTGCCCGATCAGCATCGCTGTGCGCGCGGGGTCGCGCCGCACCGTGACCCCCAGCGCCTCGGCCAGGGTCTGGATGCTGGTCACCGGCGTCTTCAGCTCGTGGGAGGCGTTGACCACGAAGTTGCGGCGCAGCTCCTCGACCCGGCGCTCCCGGGTGCGGTCGAGGATGATCAGCAGCACCTCGTCGCCCACGGGTGACACCGCCACCCGCAGCTCCCGTGCGCTGTGCTCCACGTCGATGCTGACCGGGCGCCCGGACGCACGCACGGCACGTACGGCGTCGGCGATGGTGGGGCTGCCCACCGTCTGCAGCACCGTCGCCGCACCGAGGTCGACGGGGATGCGCAGCAGTTCGCGGGCGGCGGCGTTGGTGGCCTGCAGGCGGGATGCGCCGTCGAACAGCAGGGCGGGCTGGACCAGGGAGTCGACGAGCTCACGCCGCCACGGGCGTTCGCGGACCAGCTCACGGGCCGCCGCACGGTGAGCGGCACCGAGCGTCTGCAGCGCCTTCGCGTGGTCGCGCCACGCCCCCCGTCCGGTCACCGCCACCTCGGCGTCCTCGCCCTCCACCCAACGCCGCACGGCCGACGTCAGTGCCTGCAGGCGGCGTCGGTGGAGCGCCTGCACGCCCGCGAGCACCGCCGCGGCGCCCACGCACCCGGCGACGGCGACGGGGAGCGCCGCGCTCACCGGTCCGCGAAGCGGTAGCCCACACCCC
>SL_7KL_010_BRINEDRAFT_10000434_pt1 | contig 19724 bp, 21 predicted proteins | sample SodLak_010_BRINE_FD_10663 | JGI IMG/M metagenome (IMG submission 10663)
ACCCAATGGCAATACAGTCTCGCTCGAAGGGCAGATGATGCAGGCCGCCCAGACCCGTCAGGCGCATGACATGGCGCTGTCGACCTATACATCTGCCCGCGCGATCCTGCGCACGGCGATGGGCCGCTAGGGGGGGCGCAGTCATGTCCGATCTCTTCGCCAGTTTCGCCCTGTCCGCCTCTGGGATGGAAGCGCAGGCGCGCCGCCTGCGCCATGTCTCGGAGAATATCGCCAATGCCGACACACCCGGCTACCGGCGCAAGACCATCGATTTCCGGGCCGAGATGGACCGCGATACCGGGTTGTCGCGCGTGGCCACCGGCCCTGTCCAGCTTGATCCGCGCGAATTGCCCCGCGTCTATGACCCGTCCCACCCGCTTGCCGATGAGGACGGGTATCACGACGGCTCGGGCGTCGATCTGATGATCGAGATTGCCGACGCGCGCGAAGCCGGGCGCAGTTATGAGGCCAATCTGCGTGCTTTTGACCAGACACGCCAGATGACGCAGGGCCTGCTGGACCTGCTGCGCCGCTGATTTCCAGAAAGGAATATGCAATGACCCTCTCACCCGCTGCCGCGATACAATCCTATGATCAGGCCCGCCGCGCCGCCGCGCCCGCGCCGAGGCCAGAGGCCGATACCCGCGCCGAAGGGGTGTTCGGCGCAGCCCTTGGCCGCTTTGCCGACGGGCTGGCCAAGGATGAGGCCACGGCCACGCAGTCACTCGCGACCGGGGCGGACCCGCAGGCATTGGTCGAGGCGCTGGCCCAGACCGAACTCGCGGTCGAATCCGTCGTCGCCGTGCGCGACAAGGTGGTCGAGGCCTATCTCGAAATCCTGCGCATGCCGGTCTGAACCATGCCTGAGGCCGTCTTTTTCGACACGCTGCGCCACGGGCTATGGGTTGCGACGATGGTCGCAACCCCGATCCTGACCGCCGCGCTGGCAACCGGCATCGCGGTCGGGCTGTTTCAGGCGCTGACCTCGATCCAGGAAATGACGCTGACCTTCGTGCCCAAGCTCGCCGCCATCGTCGCGGTGTTCTGGATCTCGATGAGTTTCATGAGCACAACGCTGGTTACGTTCTTCCACCGCGAAATCCTGCCCCTCATTGTCGAGTTCTGATCATGGATAATGCCAGTTACGTCACCCTGACCCGGATGTCGGGCCTGAACCGCGAAATGCAGGTGATCGCCCATAATGTCGCCAATTCGGGCACGTCGGGGTTCCGGCGCGAAGGGCTGATCTTCTCGGAATTCGTGCGCGGGGGCGAGGGGCACGAACCCTCGATCTCGATGGCGCTGGGCAACACGCGCCAGACCTCGGATCTGCAGGGCGCGCTGGCACAGACCGGCGGCGCGTTCGACATGGCGATCGAGGGCGAGGGCTATTTTCAGGTCGAGACTGCCGCAGGCCCGCGCCTGACCCGCGCAGGCAGTTTCACCCCGAATGAGGCGGGTGAGCTGGTCAATATGGACGGCCACCGCCTGCTCGATGCCGGGGGCGCCGCGATCTTTGTGCCGCCCGATGCCGGGCAGATCGCGATGTCGCGCGACGGCACGCTGTCCAGCGACGGGCTGCCCTTTGCGCAGGTGGGCCTTGTCCGTCCCGCCGATCCCGTCACCCTGTCGCGCGCCGCCGGCACCTTGTTCGAGGTCGAGGGCGATATCGAGCCGGTCGAGGCGCCTGTCATCCTGCAGGGCTTTTTAGAGGAATCGAATGTCAATCCGGTGATGGAGCTTGCGCGCATGATCGAGGTGCAGCGCGCCTATGAACAGGGCCAGCGGCTGCTGGACCGCGAGGATGAGCGCATCAAGAACGTCATCCAGACCCTTGGCCGGTAACAAGAAAAAGGAAACATCAGATGAAATCCCTCCATATCGCCGCAACCGGCATGAGCGCGCAGCAGATGCGCGTCGATACCATCGCCAACAACCTCGCGAATATGAGCACGACAGGCTATAATGCCCGGCGCGCCGATTTCGCCGATCTGCATTACCAGCAATTCGCGCGCGCGGGCGCGATAAGCGCGCAGGACGGGACAGTGCTGCCGACAGGCGTGCAACTGGGCCTCGGGGTGCGCCCCTCTTCGGTCAGCATGCAGGTCGAACAGGGCGCGTCAGGCTATACTGGCGGCGATCTGGACCTCGCGATCGAGGGGCGCGGCTTTCTGGAGGTCGTGCTGCCCGATGGCCAGCCTGCCTATACCCGCGACGGCGCGCTGCACCGCACGGGCGACGGGCTGATTGTCAATGCCGAAGGGTTCGAGGTCGTGCCCGGCATCACCATCCCTGATGACGCGCGCGCTCTCTCGATCAATGCCGAGGGCGAGGTCTATGCCTATTTCGCGGGCCAGGTTGAACCGCAGCTTCTGGGGCAGATCTCGCTGGTCGGGTTCTCCAATGAAAAGGGGTTGGAGGCGATGGGTTCGAACCTGTTTCTGGAATCCGCCGCCTCTGGCCCGCCGGTCGTCGGCGCGCCGGGCACGGACGGGCTGGGCACGCTGCGGCAGGGCTATCTGGAGGAAAGCTCGGTCGATGCCGTGCGCGAGATGACTGACCTGATCAAGGCGCAGCGCGGCTATGAGCTGAATTCCAAGATCATCACGGCGGCCGATCAGATGCTGGCCGCCACGACACAGGTACGTTGATGCGCTGGCTGATGCTGGTCCTGCTGCTCTGGCCGCAAGCGGGGTTTGGTGAATCGCTGGTGGCCACGCGGCTGATCCGCGCGACCGAGGTGATCGCAGAGGGCGATGTCACGCGCCACCCGCAACCCGTCAGCGGGGCCGCACAGCACCCCGATCAGGTCATCGGGCTGGAGGCGCGCGTCGCGCTTTATCCCGGTCGTCCGATCAAGCTTGCCGATCTGGGCCCCGCCGCCGTGGTCGAGCGCAATGACATCGTGCGCATGGTCTATCGCCGGGGCGGGCTGGTCATCCTGTCCGAGGGCCGCGCGCTGGCACGCGCGGGGCTGGGCGACACGATCACGGTCATGAATCTGGGCTCGCGCCAGTCGGTTCAAGGCGTGGTCACGACGGCAGGTCTGATCGAGGTCACGGGCTCCTCCGGAGCGATGGAGTAGGGGCGCGCCATGCAAGGAATGAAATCATGATGAATCGCCTGGCCCTTGTCTGTACTGCGGGCCTGTTGCTGCCCGCTTGCGAACCGCTGAGCGAGGTGGGCCGCGCGCCCGAGTTCAGCCCGCCCGAACAAAGCGTGGAGCATGCGGCGCTTTACCGTATCCCCATGCCCGAGACGACGACGCGGGCGCGCGATGTCGATCAGGCCTCGCTCTGGTCGTCCAGCCAGCGCTCGCTATTGGGCGACCGGCGCGCGGGGCGGCCCGGCGACATCCTGACCGTGGTGATCGAGATCGATGACCGCGCCGAGATCTCGAACAATACCTCGCGCGGACGCTCGGGGTCCAGCACCATGGGTGTTCCGAACTTTCTGGGCGTGCCGCAGGCCATCGACCGGCGCCTGCCGGGCGGGCTGAGTGTCGCGGACGGCATCGACGCGAGCGGGTCCACGGATTTCTCGGGCAGCGGGTCCGTGCGGCGGAATGAAAGCCTGACACTGCGCGTCGCCTCGACCGTGGTAGAGCGCCTGCCCAATGGCGTTCTGCGCATCGAAGGGCAGCAGGAAGTGCGCGTCAATCACGAATTGCGCCAGTTGCTGGTTACTGGCCATGTCCGGCCTGAAGATATTTCGCGCCAGAACGAAATCACCTATGACAAGATCGCGGGCGCGCGGATTTCCTATGGCGGGCGGGGCATCATCTCGAACGTGCAGCAGCCGCGCTATGGTCAGCAGATCACCGATATTCTGGCACCATTCTAGAGAGGGCATGAGGGCATGGGCAAGCTGATCGCATTGGTGCTGGTCTTGCTGGGCGTGGGCGCAGGGCTGGGGGCGGGGCTGTATCTGCGCCCCGTGCCAGAGGTCGATGTGGCAGATCCACCGCTTGAGCCCGCACAGCCGGACGTCACGCTCGGCAGTTTTGAGTTTGACAGCCAGTTCGTGGTGCCGCTGGTCACTGACGATCAGGTCACGCAGCTTGTCGTGATCAAGCTCGCGCTGGAAATCGATGAGGGATCGCGCGAGGCCGTACATTCCAGCGCGGCGCGTCTGCGCGACAGCTTCCTGCAGGTGCTGTTCGATCATGCCAATAGCGGCGGGTTTCAGGGTGCGTTCACCACGCAGGACAATCTGACCCGCCTGCGCCGCGCCCTGCGCGAGGCGGCGCAGCACCGGCTGGGCGCGGGCGTCGTTCAGGATGTGCTGATCACGGATATCCTGCGCACCAGCGCCTGACGGAGCGGCGGGTGTTGACTGTCCGGCATGGCTGGCGCAGCCTGCGCGCGAACCCGAACCGCACGCAGGATCCAACGCATGCTTCATGACCCGACCCCCAAACTGCCCGATGATCTGATGACCGGACTGGCCGATCTGGCCGTGCATGTCGGGCTGAACCTGCAGCCCGGCCAGGACCTGGTGATGACGACGCCGCTGGGCGCGCTGCCGCTGGCGCGCGCCATCACGGCAGCGGCTTATCGCGCGGGGGCCGGGCTGGTCACACCGCTGATCAATGACCCGGCGATGACACTGGCGCGCTATGAGAATGCGCATGCCGAGAGTTTCGACCGCGCGCCCGGATGGCTGTATGACGGGATCGCGCAGGCATTTAATGATGGGGCCGCGCGGCTGGCGCTGGTGGGCGATGACCCGATGCTGCTGTCCGGGCAGGACGCGGCCCTTGTCGCGCGCGCCAACCGGGCCAATGCGACCGCCTATCGCCCGGCGCTGGCGGCGATTTCGGGCTTTGCGATCAACTGGTCGATCATCGCCTGCCCGAGTGCCGACTGGGCCGCGCGCATCTTTCCCGACCTTGCCCCGGATGACGCGCTGGCAAAACTGGCCGCCGCGATCCGCATGACCGCGCGGCTGGACCATGCCGACCCCGTCGCCGCCTGGACGGCGCATAACCGTGATCTGGCCGAGCGCTGCGCAATGCTGAATTCTGCGCGCTTTGACGCGCTGCGCTTTCGCGGGCCGGGAACGGATCTGCGCGTGGGTCTGGCGCAGGGGCATGTGTGGCAGGGCGGCGCGGCGACCGCGAAGAATGGCGTGACCTGCAATCCGAACATCCCCACCGAAGAGGTCTTTACCACGCCTGATGCCGCGCGGGTGGACGGGCATGTGCGCGCCACCAAACCACTGTCGCATCAGGGCAGCCTGATCGAGGAGATCGAGATGCAGTTCGAAGGCGGGCGCGCGGTCGCGGCCCGGGCGGCGCGCGGGCAGGATGTCCTGCGCGAGATGCTGGCCACGGACCCGGGTGCCGCAAGGCTGGGCGAAGTGGCACTGGTGCCGCATTCCTCGCCCGTGTCGCAAAGCGGGTTGTTGTATTTCAACACCTTGTTCGATGAAAACGCCGCCTCGCATATCGCGATGGGGCAATGCTACGCGTCCTGTCTGGAAGGTGGGGACCGGCTGTCCAGGGAAGAGATTGCGGCGCGGGGCGGCAATGAAAGCCTGATCCATGTGGACTGGATGATCGGATCGGGGCAGATGAATGTCGACGGGCTGGATGCGGATGGCAACGAACGCCCGCTGATGCGCGGCGGCGAATGGGTCTAGCTGCGTTTTTTCTGCTTTTCGCGCAGGCGTGACAGCGCCTCGATGCGGCCGAGACTGCGGGCCGTGCGGCGGCGCTGTTCGATCAGATCGGCGGTCTGGCGCGCAAGCGTCTGGTTCAGCCGCATCCGCTGCCCGCTGGCCCAGGCCAGATGCGCCTGCCGGACCTGAAACATCGCCGGATCATCGGGCGCGGGGCGGGGCGCGGACAGCCGCGCGATCTGCTCGGCGGTCGCGTCGCGCGCGCGGGCCAGCCGTGCCGTGCGGGCGAGTTCGTGATCATGCACAAGCTGCGCCAGATCGCCAAGCGCCTGCAGGCGGCGCGTGCTCATGACAGGCCCCGGCGCGCGGCCTTGCGGCGCATCGCCTCGGCAAAGCGGATCGCGGCGGCCACGGCGGCGAAATGCTGGGCGTCGATCTCCTGATCCAGATCGACCGAGGCATGCAGCGCGCGGGCCGTGGGCGGGTCGGAATGGATGGGCACGCCCGCAGCCTCGGCCCGTTCGCGGATGCGCGCGGCGATCTCATCGACGCCCTTGGCCACGCAGACCGGCGCGCCCGGATCGCTGGGCGCCCATTTCAGCGCGACGGCGTAATGCGTGGGGTTCACGACAACAACAGTGGCATCGGGCACCGCATCGAGCATGCGGTTCGACGCGATCTCGCGGCCCCGGCGGCGACGTTCGCCCTTGGCGTGCGGATCGCCTTCGGATTGCTTGTGTTCATCGCGCATTTCCTTGTGGGTCATGCGGTTGCGGCGCAGATGCTCGGCGCGCTGCCAGAAGAAATCGATCGCGCCGACGGCCAGCTTGACGATGAAGACCAGCAGCAGGAATTGCAGCACCAGATCAAGCAGCGCCCGCGCCGCCAGTGCGGGGCTCAGATGCATGCTGTGCAGCATGACCGGCAATTGCCGCATCAGGAACACCCACAGCGCGACCGAAATCACTGTCAGCTTGACCGCGCTTTTGGCGAATTCGAACAGGCCCTTGCGCCCGAACTTGTTCTTGGCATTCGCGATCACCGATATCCGCGAGAGTTTCGGCTTGAGCTTTTCCGGGGCGAAGATGACCACGCGCTGCGCGAACAGGCTGGCCCAGACCGCGAGGAATGGAAAGGCCAACAGCGGCAATATCGCCAGCCCGACGTGACCGATCAGCCCGCCGACCAGCGGGGTTCCCCGTTCGCTGAACAGAACCGACAGCCGGTCGGATTGTTCCAGGATGACAGTCCCTGCCTCTCCGATCCGGGTCAGGGTATACTGGCCTGTGGTCAGCGCCCCGGTCAGCAGGCCCAGAAAGGCCGCTGCCGTGTTCAGATCGGTCGAGCGGGGAACCTCGCCCTTGCGCCGCTGCTGATCGAGCTTTTTCTGGCTGGCCTCGAATTCCTTCTCGCCGCTCTGGTCGTCCTCGCTCATGGTGGCATGGCCCCCGGATCGGCCAGCAGCAGGTCAAAAGCCTGATACCACAGCGGCAGTGCAAGCGGCGCGGTCAGCATCAGCACGGCCAATCCGCCAAAGGTGATGGCGGGCGCACCGACAAAGGCGACCATCAGCTGCGGCATGGCCTTGTTGATCGCGCCGAGCGCGATGTAATACAGAAGCGACAGGATCACGAAGGGCATTGCCAGCGTAAAGGCCAATGTGAAGGCGCGCGCCGAATGCGCCAGCCCCCATTGCGCAAGGCTCGCGCCATCGGGGAAACTGCCTGGCGGGAACAGCGTGTAGGACATCACGATCAGCTCGGCCAGCCGGATATGCAGCCCGTTCATCAGCGCAAGCGCCAGCCCCGCCATGACCAGCACCTGCGACATGGCCGGTTGCGGGTCCGCCCCCGCGCCGCCGAAGAATTGCGACAGCGAGGTGGCTTGCGCGGCCATGGTGCCCGCGATCTGCAGCGCCATGACAAGGATCCGCAGCACTGCGCCCAGCACCAGCCCGGCAGTGATTCCGTTGCGATCAGCAGGATCAGCGGGCCGGGGGCCAGACTGAAGGGGGGCATCTGCGGGGCGATGGCCGGGGCCGTGACGGCGGTCAAGGCCAGCGCGACCCCCAGCCGCACGCGCATCGGGACCACCTGTTCGCCCAGCGCGGGCATCAGCGCCATCATCGCGCCCACGCGAATGAACACGCCCAGGCTGCCCTGCGCCCCTGCGGCCAGATCCAGCGCCAGCGCTTCGAGCGTGTCGATAAGCGCGATCAGCGTCATGCCGCGACAGTGCCCACCAGCGCGGGCCGCGCATCCAGGCCGATTTCCTCATAGGACAGGACCGCCGCGCCCAGACCCCGTGCCGCCAGCACCGTGCGCAGGAAGCGCCGCCGGCGCGCCGAGGTCACGAGTGCGGGGCTGATGCCGGATTTGCCCAGATCGCCGAGGGTCTGCGCGATATGCGTGCCCAGACGGCCGAAATCCTCGGGCGGCAGGGCGACATCGCTGCCATGATCGCCGGTCATCTGATAGGTGCCGAAAACCTCTTCCCAGTCGGGGGCAAGCTGGACCAGCGGCAAGGTCCCGTCCTCGCGTTTGAGCGGCGCGACTAGCTGAAAGCCCAGCCGCTGGCGGACATGTTCGCACACGGCTTCGGGGCCTTGCAGCAGGGTGCGCACCTCTGCCATCGCTTCCAGGATAAGGGGCAGGTTGCGGATCGAGACGCGTTCTTCCAGCAGCAGGCGCAGTACGGCAAGCAGCAGGTCGGGCTGCACCTTGTCGGGGATCATCTCGGAGATCAGGCGGCGATTGGCCTCGGCCCGCGCGCTGTCGGAGAGGCCCGTAAGTTCATCCAGCAGGCGGTGCAGGGATTTATGCGTCAGCAGGCGGCCGAAATTGGCCTTGAGCACTTCCAGCAGATGGGTGGCCAGAACCTCGATCGGGCTGACGACGGTGCTACCGGCCAGCGCGGCATCTTCCTGATGGCGCGGGGCGATCCAGCGGGCGGGGGCGTGATAGACGGGTTCCTTGACATCCTCGCCCTCGAAACTCAGATCCGTATCCTCTTGCACGAGTGCAAGGACATGGTCGGGGCGCAGCCGGTCGCGGGCCTGTTCGACGCCGTGGATCAGGATGGCATAGCAGCCTTCGGGCAGGCGGGTGTCATCGGTCAGCCGTATTTCGGGCAGGATCAGCCCGAATTCGCGTGCAACATGCGCGCGGATATTCGAGATGCGCCCGTCCAGCCCCAACCCCGGATCCAGCACCATCGGCACCAGATCGGCGGCGAACTGGACGTGAATTTCGTCCAGATCCAGCACATCGCCCATGCTCTCGCCCGGCGTGTCGTCAAGGGGGGCATCGGGGGCGGCGGCGGCCTCAGCGGCGCGGTTCTGGGCTGTGACGGCCAGCACCGCCAGCCCGATCAGCACGGCCGCCCCGATCACGAAGGGGATAAAGGGCAGACCCGGCACGAAGGCGAAAAGCGCGAGCAGCAGGCCCACGGTCGCCAGTGCCGCCGGGTAGCGGCCAAGCTGTTGGAAAAGCTGCATGTCGGTCGCGCCATTGGCCCCGCCGCGCGCCAGCAGCAGGGCGGCCGCGATCGAGATGATGACCGCCGGGATCTGGCTGACCAGCCCGTCGCCGACGGTCAGGATGGCATAGGTTTCGAACGCAGCGGCCAGCGTCATGCCATGCATCATCGTGCCGTTGATCAGCCCCATCACGATATTCAGCAGCGTGATCAGCAGCCCGGCCACTGCGTCCCCCTTGACGAATTTCGATGCGCCATCGAGCGAGCCGTAGAAATTCGTCTCCGCCTGTTCGGTTTCGCGGCGGCGCTTGGCTTCCTGATGGTCGATGGCGCCTGCGGACATGTCGCTGTCGATGGCAAGCTGCTTGCCGGGCATCCCGTCGAGCGCAAAGCGCGCGCCCACTTCGGCCATGCGGCCCGCGCCCTTGGTGATCACGATGAAATTCACGATCAGCAGGACCAGAAAGATCACCACGCCCAGAAAGATCGAGCCGGACATCACGAAGCTGGCGAAACCCTGAATCACGCCACCTGCGGCATGGGTGCCGGTATGCCCCTCGCCGATGATCAGCTTGGTCGAGGAGACATTGAGCGACAGGCGCAACATCAAGGACGCCAGCAAAACCGTTGGAAAGATGGAAAAATCCAGCGGGCGCTGGATGAACAGCGTGACCGTGAACATCAGGATGGCCAGCGCGAAGCTGGCGGCGAGGCCCAGATCCAGCATCCAGGCGGGGATGGGCAGGATCATCATGACGATTACCGCCATCAAGGCCAGCGCCAGAAGGATCGTTGGGCTGAACAGCGCCTTGGGTGAGAGGGCCATCATCGCTGCACATGCTCCAGATCGATCAGGCGCGCGCCGCCGGTCATCAGCGCTTGCGGCACCACCGACCCGCGCGCGCCCTGACCGCCCGCCTGCAACAGGGCAAAGCGGTTCTCGGCCGGTGTAACCTGCGGGGCAGGTGCGGAGGGTCCGAGCGTTTTACGCGCCTGTGTGAAGCGCGCGATGTAGCGCGTGGCATGTTCGGGCGTGGCGGAGTGATAGGCGCCTGCGGCCAGATCCCAGCGGCCCAGCCGCGCCTTGTGACCGCGCAGCAGGCGCGCGGCGTAATCGGCATTCTGCGCGGGGTCGATCATATCCTCCAGCGTGGTGAATTCATGCCCGTGCCAATGCCAGTTGACCTGAAAACACCCCAGATCGATATTGCGCCGACCGGTGGCGAGCGTCTCGCGCACCAGCGCGAGCGCGGCATCACGCGTGGGCAGCCAATGACCGCGCCCCTGCGCGTGGATTGCCCAGGGCCAGGGTGTCATCTGTCCGTCGCGATTGCGCCCGGTTTCGACAATGGCGATAGCGCGCATCACATCCAGCGGCACATCATGGGCGCGTGCGGCGCGCTGCGCCGCGGCCTCGCAGAGTTGCGCGGGGCTGGAGGCGCGGGCCAGCACGGGCCAGAGCAGGATCGTGGCGATCAGTGCCAGCCCGGTGGTGATACAGCCCCAGGGCAACAATTTGCGCGTTCTCGCGCGGGTGCGGTCAGGCATCGGGTCCTCGCATGCGGCGTGTTGCGCCACACTGGACCGATTCTGGTTGATATTCCGTAACCCGGCGGCGGGGTCAGGTCACCTTGGCGCGGGCATGATATTCGGGCCGGTCCCAGGCGCCGCTTTGCATGATGCGGCATAGCGTGTCCGCCGCCTGTGTGACATCTTCGGGCGACAGGTAAAGCGGGGTAAAGCCGAAGCGCAGGATGTCGGGGGCGCGGAAATCGCCGATCACACCCTCGGCGATCAGGGCTTGGATGATCGCATAGCCATGGGGGTGGCGAAAGCTGACCTGGCTGCCACGCTGGGTCGCATCGCGCGGCGAGGCAAGGGTCAGATCGGGGCATCCGGCCTCGACCTGCGCGATGAACGCCTCTTGCAGCGCGATGGAGCGGGCGCGCAGATCGTCCATATCCACCCCCTCCCAGACATCGAGCGCGGCATCGAGCGCGGCAAGCTGCAGGATGGGGGGCGTGCCCACACGCATACGCTCCACCCCGCGTCCGGGGCGGTAGTCCAGGTCAAAGGCAAAGGGCGCCTCATGCCCCAGCCAGCCCGAAAGCGCGGGGCGCGCGCGGTCCACCAGATGCGGCGCGACATAGATGAAGGCCGGGCCGCCGGGGCCGGAATTGAGGTATTTGTAGCTGCACCCGACCGCGAAATCGGCCTGCGCGCCCGTCACATCGACCGGGATCGCGCCGGCCGAATGCGCCAGATCCCAGACGACAAGCGCACCAACCTCGTGCGCGCGGGCGATCAGGCGGGCCATGTCATGCTTGCGGCCCGTGCGGTAATCAACCTCGGTCAGCATCAGGACGGCGACGCTTGTATCAATGGCGTCCTCGACCGCCTCTGGCGCGACGGTTTTCAGCCGATATTCCGGCCCCAGGGTGCGGCACAGCCCCTCGGCCATATACAGATCGGACGGGAAATTGCCGGTATCCGACAGGATAACGCGGCGGTCGGGCACCATTTCCAGCGCCGAGGCCAGCGCCTGATAGACCTTGATCGAGAGCGTGTCGCCCATGGTCACTGTGCCCGGTGCGGCCCCGATCAGGCGGCCCACCCGGTCGCCCACGCGCGCAGGCAGGTCCATCCAGCCCGCGCGGTTCCAGCCGGTAATCACCATCTCGCCCCATTCATCCGTGACGGTCTGCGCCACGCGCGCGGCGACATTGCGGGGCAGCGGCCCCAGCGAATTGCCATCCAGATAGATCACGCCCCTGGGCAGATCGAACATGGCGCGGGTGGCGGTGAAATCGGTCATGGGAACCTCTGGCTATGGGTCGGGCATCGGTGCCGCGCGGCCACGCAAAGGTCAAGGGGGCTTGCGCTGCGCGGCACAAGCGGGCAGGGGCAGGGGATGGAGATGCGCGCATGATGAAACACCTGGATTATCCGCCTGTCTGGCTGCTGGCCGCGCTGGGGATCGCGCGGGCGGAAACATGGGTCTTTGGCCGGGTGCATGATGTCCCCGCGCTGACCATGCTGGGCGATCTGCTGTTCTGGCTGGGGCTGGCGATCCTGGGGGTGGCGGCACTGTCCTTTCTGCGCGCGCGCTCGAGCATCGTGCCGCATCAGGCCCCCAGCGCGCTGATTACCACGGGGCTCTATCGCTTTTCGCGCAACCCGATCTATCTGGGCGATGTGCTGATCCTTGCGGGGTTGGCGCTGTCATGGGGGTCGATCTCGGGGCTGATTCTGGTGCCGGTGCTGGCATGGGTGCTGACGCGGCGCTTCATCGAACCGGAAGAAGCGCGGCTGCGCGCGGCATTCGGCCCGCAGGCGGATGCCTATTTCGCACGCACCCGCCGCTGGCTGTAGCGCGGGCCGCCGCGTCACGGTTGCGCGGGCCTGCCAAATGCGTCAGCGCTAATGAAACAAGGTCACTTGGCCGCATCCATGGTCCCTTTGGCCGCTTGTGGATCGGGCAGGCGCGGGTTATGAAGCGCGGCATTCACAAGCCCGTGCGCAGGCGCGGGGCCGAACGCAACCTGAACAAGAAGGGGGCTGCACTTGAAAATCGGGGCGTTGAAGGAAATCAAGCCCGGTGAGGCGCGGGTCGCGCTGACACCGGACAGTGCCACGCAGATCGCCAAGCTGGGACATGAGTGTTTCATCGAGTCCGGCGCCGGGCTGGCGGCCGGGTTCAGCGATACACTGTATGAGGCAGCAGGCGTAACTGTCGTTGCGGATGCGGATGCGCTGTGCGCGGCCACGGATGTCGTGATCAAGGTGCGCGAGCCCGAACTGCCCGAGATCGAGCGCCTGCGCGAGGGGCAGACGCTGATTTCCTTCTTCTGGCCCGCGCAGAACGAGGCGATGCACGAGGCCGCCAAGGCCCGTGGCGCGACCGTGATCGCGATGGACATGGTGCCCCGGATTTCCCGCGCGCAAAAGATGGATGCGCTGTCATCCATGGCCAATATCGCAGGCTACCGCGCCGTGATCGAGGCGGGCAACAATTTCGGCCGCTTCTTCACGGGCCAAGTGACGGCGGCGGGCAAGATCCCGCCTGCGCGCGTGCTGGTCGTGGGCGCGGGCGTTGCGGGTCTGGCAGCGATCGGCACCTCGACCAGTCTGGGTGCGATCACGCTGGCCTTCGATGTGCGCCCCGAAGTGTCCGAGCAGATCGAGTCGATGGGGGCCGAGTTCGTTTTCCTCGATTTTGAGGATACGGCCACAGACGGGGCGGAGACGGGGGGCTATGCGGCCCCGTCCAGCCCGGAATTCCGCGAAAAGCAGCTTGAGAAATTCCGCGAACTGGCCCCGGATGTCGATATCGTCATCACCACGGCCCTGATCCCGGGCCGCCCCGCGCCCAAGCTCTGGACCGAGGACATGGTCCAGATGATGAAGCCCGGATCGGTGATCGTGGATCTGGCCGCCGAGAAGGGCGGTAATTGCGACCTGACCGTGGCCGATGAACGGCTGGTCACGGAAAACGGCGTGGTTATCGTGGGTTACACGGATTTCCCCAGCCGGATGGCGGCGCAATCCTCGACGCTCTATGCGACCAATATCCGTCATATGCTGGCCGATCTGACGCCCGGCAAGGATGGGGGCATCAACCACAATATGGAAGATGACGTGATCCGCGGCGCAACGGTCACCCATGAGGGGGCGGTCACCTTCCCGCCGCCCCCGCCCAAGGTCAAGGCGATTGCCGCCAAGCCCAAGGAAAAGGTCAAGGAACCCACGGCCGAGGAAAAACGCGCAGCGGAAATCGCGGCCTTCAAGGCGCAGACGAAAACGCAAGTGGCGCTGCTTGCCGGTGGCGCGGCCTTCGTGCTGGCGGTGGGTCTGGTTGCGCCCGAAAGCTTCATGCGCAACTTCATCATCTTCGTGCTGGCGGTCTTTGTGGGCTTTCAGGTCATCTGGAAGGTCAGCCATTCGCTGCACACCCCGCTGATGGCGGTCACGAATGCAATTTCCTCGATCATCATCGTGGGGGCGCTGTTGCAGATCGGATCAAGCTCGGTGCTGATCACGCTTCTGGCCGCGCTCGCGCTGTTGATGGCGGCAGTGAATATTTTCGGTGGTTTCCTGGTGACACGGCGCATGCTCGCCATGTTCCAGAAATCCTGACCGACGGAGGTAACGAGAGATGGATTTCGGTTTCACAGTCGCGGCTTATGCCGTCGCAACAGTGCTCTTCGTGCTGTCGCTGGGCGGGCTTTCGGGACAGGAAAGCGCCAAGCGCGCGATCTGGTATGGCATCGCGGGCATGACCGTTGCCGTGCTGGCGATGCTGGTCGGTCCGGGCTCGGGGCTCTGGGCGCTGACGCTGGTGCTGATCGCCATTGGCGGCGTTGTGGGCTGGCAACTGGCCACCCGCGTGCAGATGACGCAGATGCCCGAACTGGTGGCCTTCATGCACAGCCTGGTCGGGCTGGCCGCTGTGCTGGTGGGGTTCAACGCGCATCTGGAAATCGGCCGCGTGGCCGATGCCTTTGCCGCCGAGGGGCTGCCCTTTCCGCAGCCCGAGGGGCTGATGTCGGTCGCGGCCTATGATCTGTGGCTGGGCCTGACCAATTTCGCGGCCATCATCGGTCAGAAAACCGCTGTCGAGATCACCATCCTGCGGGTGGAGCTGATGATCGGCATCTGGATCGGGGCGGTCACCTTCACAGGTTCGATCATCGCCTATGGCAAGCTGGCGGGCCGGGTGGATTCGGCGGCGAAAAAACTGCCGGGCGGGCATATGCTGAATGCGGGCGCGGCGATCCTGTCGGTGGTGTTTGCGGGCATCTATCTGAGTGTCGCCGATAGCGGTGCGCTGGCGATCCTGTCGCTTCTGGTACTGACGGCGCTGGCGCTCTTCATCGGCTACCACCTGATCATGGGGATCGGGGGCGCGGACATGCCCGTCGTCGTGTCGATGCTCAACAGCTATTCCGGCTGGGCGGCAGCGGCCATCGGCTTCTCGCTTGGCAATGAGCTGCTGATCGTGGTCGGCGCATTGGTCGGCGCATCCGGGGCGATCCTGTCCTATATCATGTGCAAGGCGATGAACCGCAGCTTCATCAGCGTGATCCTGGGCGGCTTTGGCGGCAGCGCGGGTCCGGCGGCAGAGATCGAGGGCGAACAGATCGCCATCGACGCTTCTGGCGTGGCGACGGCGCTGAACGATGCCGACAGCGTGGTGATCGTGCCGGGCTACGGCATGGCCGTGGCGCAGGCGCAGCAATCGGTGTCGGAACTGACCCGCAAGCTGCGCGCCAGGGGCAAGAATGTCCGCTTCGCCATTCACCCGGTCGCGGGCCGTCTGCCGGGGCATATGAATGTGCTGCTGGCAGAGGCCAAGGTGCCCTATGACATCGTGCTCGAGATGGATGAGATCAATGATGACTTCCCCTCGACCGATGTGGTGATCGTCATCGGCTCGAATGACATCGTGAACCCGGCGGCACAGGACGACCCCAACTCGCCCATCGCCGGGATGCCGGTGCTGGAAGTGTGGAAGGCCAAGCAGGTCTTCGTGTCCAAACGCGGCGCGGGGACCGGCTATTCCGGCATCGAGAACCCGCTGTTCTTCAAGGACAACACGCGGATGTTCTATGGCGATGCGAAAGCGTCGGTGGACAGCCTGCTGCCGATGATCGAGTGATCTTTGTGAGAGATGCGAAAAGGCCCCCGGTGCGGGGGCCTTTCTGTTAGGGGGTTATTCGGGTTTTGGCGGGGGGTGGTAGGTATCCGGCTATCGGCATTTCAACTGCTCCGGAATGGTGTTGGAGCGCGTGAAATCCGGTCCCGTTCACGCCGCCCATGCCCTTGTGCATCGGGATCATGCTGGACGCACCGGCAGACCGGGCCTAAGACTTGGGCTTGAGACGGGCGGGGGGCAGGACATGCCGACACGTCTGCAATGGCAGGGAGAGAGACATGCGCATTCTGTTCACTGGCGGGTCAGGCAAGGCCGGGCGCCATGCCATCGCCCATCTGCTGGCGCAGGGGCATCGCGTGCTCAATGTTGACCGCATGCCGCTGGATCTGGCGGGGGTCGATAACCGCATCGCCGATATCACCGATGCGGGGCAGATGTTCGATGTGATGAACAGCTATGCCGGTTTTGATGAGCTTCAGCCCGGCACCGGTGTACCGGGGTTCGATGCCGTGGTCCATTTCGCCGCTGTGCCGCGCATATTGCTGACCACGGATAACGAGTGTTTCCGGGTCAACACCCTGGGCACCTATAACGTGATTGATGCGGCCGTGAAATCGGGAGTGCGCAAGATCGTCTTCGCGTCCTCCGAGACGACCTATGGCGTCTGTTTTGCCGATGGCACGCGCAATCCCGACTATCTGCCGCTGGACGAGGATCACCCCACCATCCCCGAGGACAGCTATGCCATGTCCAAGGTCGTCAATGAGGTGACAGCCCGCAGTTTTCAGGCGCGCACAGGCATTGATATATACGGGCTACGCATTAACAACGTAGTTGAACCGCATGAATATGAACGGGATTTCCCGAAATATGCCAGTGACCCGCAGCTGCGTTTGCGCAATTTCTTTGCCTATATCGATGCGCGCGATCTGGGGCATATGGTGGATCGCTGTCTGGCGGTGGACGGGCTGGGCTATCAGGTGTTCAACGTCACGAATGACAATCATTCGGTGGCAGCCCCCACATCCGAGCTGATCGCGCGTTTCTATCCCGATGTGCCGCTGACGCGCGCGATGGCCGAGGATGAAACCTTTTATTCGAACGCCAAGGCGCGCGAGGTTATGGGGTTCCGGCCGCAGTATAACTGGCGCTGGACATAAGGCCTTGCCCGCGGGCGGGGTGCGGGGTCGCCCGCGTCTTTTTGAGTATTTTTGGCAAGATGAAGCCGGGATGTGCTGGTCTGTGACAGCGGGGGGATTACAGCAACACGGTCGGGTCGCCGAAGCCGCGCGGCACATAGAGGTTTTGCGGGCCCAGCTGAGTGACATCGGTTTCGCCGCACAGCGCCATTGTGGTGTCGAGTTCCTTGTGAATGATCTCGAGCGCGCGGGTCACGCCCGCCTGACCCATCGCGCCCAGCCCGTAGGTAAAGGCGCGCCCGATATAGGTGCCCTTTGCGCCGAGGGCCAGGGCCTTGAGCACATCCTGCCCCGAGCGGATGCCGCCATCGACATGCACCTCGACCTGATCGCCCACGGCCTCGATGATCGAGGGCAGCATGCGGATGGAGGACACGGCCCCGTCCAGTTGGCGCCCGCCATGGTTGGACACGACGATGGCATCGGCGCCCACATCGACGGCGCGGCGGGCATCTTCAGGGGTCATGATGCCCTTGATGATGACCTTGCCGCCCCACCATTCCTTGAACTGCGCGATGCGCGCCCAATCAAGCGCGGGGTCAAACGCCTCTGCGGTCCAGGCCGACAGTGAACCCGGATCGGTCACGCCCTTGGCATGGCCCACGACATTGCGGAATGTACGTCGGTGGGTGCCCATCATTTCCAGCCCCCAGGGGATCTTGGTCATCATGTTGGCCACGGATTTCAGGGTCAGCTTGGGGGGGGCGGACAGGCCGTTCTTGATATCCTTGTGCCGCTGGCCAAGGACCTGCAGATCCACCGTGATCACGATGGCCGAACACTTCGCCGCATGCGCGCGTTCAAACAGGCGGCGCATGAAATCATCATCCTTGAGCGTGTAGACCTGAAACCAGAAGGGTTTGGTCGTGTGGCTCGCGACATCCTCGATCGAGCAGATCGAGAGGGTGGAGAGGGTGAAGGGCACACCGAATTTCTCGGCAGCGCGGGCGGCCTTGATCTCGCCATCGGCGGATTGCATGCCCGTCAGCCCCACGGGCGCGATCGCGACTGGCATCGCCACATCCTGCCCGATCATCTGCGACCGGGTCGAACGGCCCGACATATCAACCGCGACGCGTTGTTTCAGGCGGATATGTTTGTAATCGCTGATATTCTCGCGAAAGGTCTGTTCCGACCAACTGCCGGATTCGGCATAGTCATAGAACATGCGCGGTGTGCGCCGTTCATATATTCGGCGCAGATCCTCGATATTCGTGACGACCGGCATGATGGACCTCCCTTGAAATTGGTAAGAAAACCTTACCGAAACTGACGGCCCCGCGCAAGCGTCCTGACGGGGCGATTGACGGGCGGTGTATTTTGTGATCACAGTATGTCATGCAACCCGCTGCAATGCGTCCCGGCTTTTCCGACCCGCCCGTGCAATCGGCGCATGACCGTGTCTATCGCGGGCTGCGCCTGCAGGTCATGCATGGGGAATTGCTGCCCGGCACAGCGCTGACACTGCGCGGGATCGGCAAGAGTTTCGATGTCAGCATGACGCCCGCGCGCGAAGCCGTGCGCCGCCTGACGGCCGAAGGGGCGCTGACGATGTCGGCCTCGGGGCGGGTGGCGACGCCGGAATTGAGCAATGAGCGGATCGAGGAACTGGCCTCGATCCGCGCCCTCTTGGAGCCGGAACTGGCCAGCCGCGCGTTGCGGCGCGCACATCTGGCGCTGATCGGCCGGATGGAGAGTATCAACGAGGCCAATGCCCGCGCTGTGCACCGGCAGGACGCGGTGGAATATATCCGCACCAATCTGGAATTTCACCGCACGCTTTACCTGCGCGCGCAAAGCCCGGCAATGCTGGGGCTGTTGGAAACCGTCTGGCTGCAACTGGGGCCGACCATGCGCGCGCTATACGCGCGGCTGCGCCGGACGGCCGCACCGCCGCATCACCGGCTGATCCTCGAGGCGCTGCGCGCGGGCGATGATGCCGCGCTGCGGCTGGCGCTGCGCACGGATGTGACGCAGGGCTTGCGGCATCTGGCGGTCTATCCGGGCGAGGCGCGGGCGTAACCCACGCCCTCTTGTGCCTCGAACACCCCGTCCAGCCCCGCCTCGCGCATCATGGCGGCGGCTTCTTCCTCGATCAGCCGGTCACTGCCCGCGCCGCGAATGGGCACGCGCCCGGCCTCCAGCATCAGGGGGGCGGCGAAGGGCGTGACATGGGGCGGCAGCACATGGACGATGCGCGCGCGGGTGCGCAGCATTTCCTCGACCCGGCCGAAATCGGCCAGCCCGCGCATCGACTCTGCGCGGGTGATGCGCAACAGCAGATGGTCGGGGTCGTATTTGCGCAGCGTGTCATAGAGGATATCACTGGAAAATGTCGCCTGCCGCCCGGATTTGCGCCCCCCCGGCAGGTTGCGCTGCAATAGCCCCGCCACAGTCGCCACAGCGCGAAAGCTGCGTTTCATCACGGCATTGCCGGCCAGCCAATCCTCGAACCCTTCGCGCAGGCCATCGGGATCGAGCAGGGGGGCAGGGTCGCGCACAGGCTCCAGCGACCAGATCAGCAGCGCGTAATCGGTCGCGACAAAGCCCAAGGGTGCGAGGCCTGCGCCTTCCATCCGGTGGGTGACAAGCAGACCCAGTGTCTGGTTGGCATTGCGCCCGGCAAAGGAATAGAGCGCGAAATACCATTGCCCGCCGCGCGCGAAACTTTCGCAGGTCATGGTGCCGGGCTGGGGCAGGGCAGAGATCTCGTGCTGCAGTGTCAGCCACTCGCGCGTATGGGCGGGCAGGGCGCCCCAGTCCGAGGGCGC
>SL_7KL_010_BRINEDRAFT_10000435_pt1 | contig 19715 bp, 19 predicted proteins | sample SodLak_010_BRINE_FD_10663 | JGI IMG/M metagenome (IMG submission 10663)
GGGGAGGGTGCGGCCGAGATGTTCAACCCAGATGATCGATGCGGCCAGAGCGCTCAGTCTTCGGGCTCAAAATCGATTGCTCCCAGGCTGCCTGCCGAAAGCGAGGTGTCAATTTGCTCGGCTACGCTGGTCGTACCGCTGCGCACCGAAGCGACAACGGCGATGCCCAGGCCGACGATGGCGGCGGTCAGCACGACCCAGTCAACGGTCACGGCACCGGATTCGTCTGCGGCGAAGGTCTTGATGTTTGCAAAAAAGGTCATGTCGTTTCTCCGTTAATGTCAGTTTCTACTCAGCCACTTCGGCGTTTGCTCATCTGTTTGCCGCTTGGCTGAGTTTGTTATCGCCGCGAATCGTGGCTGGAATTGGGCGCCAAATGGACCATTTCAGAGTATGTTCATGGTCCTTCTGCGACGTTGTTTCCGCTGCATGGCGAAACGCGCGGGATCATCCTTAATATCCGTGCACCCTGCCTGTTTGCCGCCGGACCACACCTGCAATGTCATTTCCTGGGCGCGCGAGAAAAAACTGGAATCACCCGGATCACCCCCGCATACTGCCGCAAAACGATAAACGAGCAGTAAAACCATGCATATTTCACACAAGCTGTCGGCGCTGTGTGTGCTGACCGTGCTGAGCCCGCTGCTGATGACAGGGCAGACGGGTGCTGCGCGGGCCGAGGTCAGCGCGCCCCCTGCGTCCGAGGATTTCACCTTTCGCCGCGTGACCGTCGCCCCGCGCGATGGCCAGCCACGCATTACGGTCCAGATCGACCCAGAGGATCAGGCACGGCGCCTGGCGGCGGTTCGCCCGCCCGCGCCCATCATCACACCGGGCGAGGGGGGCGAGAGCGCCCCGCGCACCAGTCTCTCTTGGTTCTGGGAAAAGGTCCCGACCAGCCTGGACCAGAGCGAGGGGCGCTTCCTGAGCGCGTATAACGCGCTGCGCAGCCCGCCCACGGGTGAGAATCTGCGCCCCCCGCGCATGCAGTTCCTGCAGGATATCGCCGAGCGTCATGGTGCCGAGATCCTGCGCGCCTCGGTCGGCACGCAGGTATCGCCTGCGCTTGCCCTGGCGGTTATCGCCATTGAATCGGCGGGGCGCGGCGATGCGGTCAGTTCTGCCGGGGCGCAGGGGTTGATGCAGCTTATCCCGGCCACGGCAGAACGCTTCGGGGTCAGCGATTCGTTTGATACCGCCGAAAATATTCGCGGCGGTATCCAGTATCTCGACTGGCTGCTGGGCCATTTCGACAATGATGTGGTGCTGGCGCTTGCGGGCTATAACGCGGGCGAAGGGGCCGTGCGGCGCAACAACGGCGTGCCCCCCTTTGCCGAGACCCGCGATTATGTGCCCAAGGTCCTGTCCGCCTGGATGGTCGCGCGCGGGCTGTGCACCACCCAGCCGGAGCTGCCCAGCGATGGCTGTGTGTTTCGCATCGGTCAGGCAGGGTAGGGGCCGCCGTCAGTTGACGATGGCGGCCTCTGTCGCGGCGCGGATCTCGTCTTCGGTGACGCCCTCGGCAGTCTCGACAATCTTCAGGCCGCCCTCGACCACATCCAGAACGCCCAGATTGGTGATGATGCGCTTGACGACGCCCTGCGCGGTCAGCGGCAGGGTGCATTCCTTGAGAAGCTTGGAGGCCCCGGCCTTGTTGGTGTGATCCATCACCACGATCACACGCTCGACGCCCGCGACCAGATCCATCGCGCCGCCCATGCCCTTGACCAGCTTGCCCGGGATCATCCAGTTGGCGATATCGCCATTCTCGGCCACTTCCATCGCGCCAAGGATCGCCATGTTGATCTTGCCGCCGCGGATCATCGCGAAGCTTTCAGCGCTGTCGAAAAACGCCGTGTGGGGCAGGGCGGTGACAGTCTGCTTGCCTGCGTTGATCAGGTCTGGATCGACCTCATTCTCGGTCGGAAAGGGGCCGATGCCCAACATCCCGTTTTCCGATTGCAGCGTGACGCTGACACCTTCGGGGATGTAATTGGCCACCAGCGTCGGGATGCCGATGCCAAGATTGACATACATGCCGTCCTGCAATTCCTGTGCGGCGCGTGCGGCCATCTGATTGCGGTCCCAGGGCATGGTTGCTCTCTCCTTTTGATATTCCAGGTTCGGGTCAGGCGCTATACGCCTTAGTCGGACATCTCGACCGGCACGTCAATCAGCACCACCACACCGGCAGCACCCCGCACCACATTCAGTTTCGCATCCAGCCCGGCCAGCAGGTTGCGCACCAGCCGACCGCCCGCATGCGCGCTGGACGGCCAGTCCTGATTGCCTGGCAGCCCGCGCCCGTCATCACCGATCATGATGCGCATGCCGCCACCGGTCAGGCGCGTCAGGTTCAGCTCGATCCTGCCAAAATCCTCATGGCCAAAGGCGTGCTCGAACGCGTTGTGCAATGCCTCGGACACGATAAGCGCGATCCGGGTCGCGCGGTCCAGCGTGACATCGACATTTTCGATCGACTGACCGTAACGCAGACCGGCACGCCCTTCGGTATGCACAATGGCGGCCGAAATCCGGGACAGCAGCGCGCCCAGATCAATCACGTCACCCGTGCGGGACGTGCGGCGCGCCTGACGCATTTCCTCATAGACAGTCTGCAGCGTTTCCAGACGGCGCGGCAGTGATTCCAACTCGCGGCCCAACTGTTCAGGGGTCTGGTCGGTCGTCGTCTCGCGCAGGCCGTTCAGGATCATGGCCAGATCGCGCTGCACCAGCCGCTGGATCAGCCGCAGATTGTCGGTCGAGATGCGGTTGTCGCCACCGCGATCCCCTTCGGTCAGTTCCTTCTGGATGCCCAGAAAGAACATCGGGTCCCCGTCATCGCCGACAATCGGTGCGATGATAAGCCGGTTGAGAAAGGGCACGCCATTGGCCCGATAATTCAGGATATCGACCGAGACATCGCGCTTGTTGGTCACCGCGTCGCGAATCAAATCCACATCGCGCTTGTCCGTGCCCTCGCCCTGCAGAAAGCGGCAGTTATGACCCAGAGCCGCCGCGCGGCTGTATCCAGTCATCCGCTCGAACGCGTCATTCACATAGACAATCGGATTGTCCGGCTGGCGCGGATCGGTCAGCAGGACGGCAATGCTCAGCCGAGAGAATGCGGCAAAAGCCTCATTCGTGCCCAAAGCCATTGCGAATGACGTATCATCCATGGGACTCGCCTCAGGCTGCGCGTGTCGTGCGCTGTTCGATCCGCTTCTCGTGTTGCCCCTGAATGAGCCGGTGCACATAAATGCCCGGCAGGTCGATGCGATCCGGGTCCAACTCGCCCGGCTGCACGATCTCCTCGACCTCCATCACGCAGACCCGCCCGCATTTGGCCGCAGGCGGATTGAAGTTGCGCGCTGTCTTGTTGAAGATCGCATTGCCCGTCGTGTCGGCCTTCCAGGCCTTGACGATGGACAGATCGGCCATGATGGCACGTTCCAGGATAAAGGTCTCGCCGTCGAATTCCTTGTGTTCCTTGCCCTCGGCGATCACGGTGCCGACGCCGGTGCGGGTGTAAAAGCCCGGAATTCCGGCCCCGCCTGCGCGCATCCGTTCCGCCAGCGTGCCCTGCGGGTTAAATTCCAGCTCCAGCTCGCCCGACAGGTACTGGCGCATGAATTCCGCATTCTCGCCCACGTAAGAGGACATCATCTTGCGGATCTGCCGCGTCTTGAGCAGCACACCAAGACCGAAATCATCCACACCGCAATTATTGGACGCGATGGTGATATCCTTGGTGCCCGCATCGCGGATGGCATCGATCAGCAATTCCGGGATACCGCACAGACCGAAACCGCCTGCCGCAATTGTCATGCCGTCAAACAACAGCCCGTCAAGTGCCTCGGTCGCAGAGCCGTAGACTTTCTGCATGGTGCATCCTTTTTTTCTGTACACTCTGGTATTCCGTCCCCTGCAAAAGTAGTGCCGCGAGGGTTTCGCAAAGTCAACCACGGCACCGGGTCTGTCAGCCTTTTGCGGCTTTCTTTGCAGGGGCTTTGGTGGTCTTGGCCTTGGTGGCTGCAGGCTTCTTGGCGGCGGGTTTGCGCGCGGCTGCCTTCTTCTTCTTGCCGCCCGCGCTGGCCTTGGCATTCACCAGCTCGATCGCCTGATCGAGCGTGATCTCTTCGGGTGTCATCTCCTTGGGCAGGGTCGCATTGACCTTGTCCCATTTGACATAAGGCCCGTAGCGCCCCTTCATGACATTCAGAGTGCCACCATCCGGATGCTCGCCCAGTTCGCGCAAGGGCGCGGCCGCAGCAGCGCGCCCGCGCGCAGGCTTGGCGGCCAGAACCTCGACCGCGCGGTTCATGCCGATGGTGAAAACCTCTTCCACCTCGGGCAGATTGGCATATTTGCGACCGTGCTTGACGAATGGCCCGTAGCGCCCGATCCCGGCCTCGATCAACTCGCCATCCTCGGGGTGCGGGCCGATGGGGCGGGGCAGCGACAAGAGCATCAGCGCCTTTTCCAGATCGATGCTGTCAACCTCCCAGCCCTTGGGCAGCGAGGCGCGCGGGGGTTTCGGCGCCTCCTTCGTGGCTTCTCCGCGCTGGACATAGGGGCCAAAGCGGCCTGTGCGCAGGCTGATCGGATCACCATTGTCATGGCCCAGGAGCTTGCCATCGCCCGCCAGTTCGGCATTGCCCTCATCCTCGCCCGCAAGGGGGCGGGTGTAGCGGCATTCGGGGTAATTGTTGCAGCCGATGAACGCCCCGCCGGAACGCGCGGTTTTCAGGTTCAGCCGCCCGGCCCCGCATTTGGGGCAAACGCGCGGGTCGCTGCCATCCTCNCGCGGGGGGTAGAGATGGGGGGCCAGCACCTCATCGATCTTTTCCAGCACCTCGGTGATGCGCAACTCGGCGGTTTCGGCAATCGCGGCGGAAAAATCATGCCAGAAGCGCGCCAGCACTTCCTTGTGGTCGCGCTCGCCCGCAGACACGTCGTCAAGCTGGCTTTCCAGATCTGCGGTGAAGTCATATTCCAGATAGCGGCGGAAGTAATTGACCAGAAACACTGTGACCAGCCGCCCCTTGTCGGCGGCGATCAGGCGGTTCTTGTCCTTGGTCACATAGCCCCGGTCCTGAATCGTGGTGATGATGCTGGCATAGGTCGAGGGGCGACCGATGCCCAGTTCTTCCATCTTCTTGACCAGCGTCGCCTCGGTATAGCGCGGGGGGGGTTGGGTGAAATGCTGCTCGGGCGTGACGCTGCGTGTGTCGAGTGCATCGCCCTGCGTCATCTGCGGCAGGCGCTTGTCATCATCATCGACCACATCATCGCGCCCTTCCTCATAGACCTTGAGGAAGCCGTCAAACAGCACGACCTGACCCGTAGCGCGCAGCCCGACCTGCCTGTCCTTGCTGCCGATGTCGATGGTGGTGCGCTCCAGCTTCGCGGCCTCCATCTGGCAGGCGATGGTACGCTTCCAGATCAGGTCATAGAGCTTGCGCTGATCGCTGTCGCCGATCTTCAGCCGGTCGGGGCTGATGGCCATGTCGGTCGGGCGGATGCATTCATGCGCTTCCTGCGCATTCTTGGCCTTGTTCTTGTACATGCGCGGGCTTTTGGGGACATATTTGTCGCCATAGCGATCCTTGATGACGTCGCGCGCGGCCATCACGGCCTCGGGCGCCATGTCGATCCCATCCGTCCGCATATAGGTGATATAGCCCGCTTCATACAGGCGCTGTGCGGTGCTCATGCACTGTTTCGCGCCCATGCCGAACTTGCGGCTGGCCTCTTGCTGCAGGGTCGAGGTCATGAAGGGCGCAGACGGATTGCGGCTGGCGGGCTTTGCTTCGACCGAATGTACGGAAAGTGCACGCGAGGACACGGCCTGCACTGCAATCTCGGCCGATTCCGATGTCGCAATGTCGAATTTGTCCAGACGCTTGCCGCCCATGCTGACCAGACGCGCACTGAATTCCTGCCCTCTGGGCGTGGTCAGTGCGGCGGTGACGGACCAGTATTCCTGTGGGCGAAAGGCCTCTATCTCCATCTCGCGCTCGACGATCAGGCGCAGGCAGACCGATTGCACACGTCCCGCCGATTTTGCGCCCGGCAGCTTGCGCCACAGCACGGGCGAGAGGTTGAACCCCACCAGATAATCCAGCGCACGGCGGGCCAGATAGGCGCGCACCAGCGGCATATCGACATCGCGCGGGTTTTCCATCGCCTGGGTCACGGCGGATTTGGTGATCGCATTGAATACCACGCGTTTGACCGGCGTGTCCTTTTTCAGCGCGCGCGATTTCGCCAGTGCCTCGGTCAGATGCCAGGAAATCGCTTCACCCTCGCGGTCGGGGTCGGTTGCGAGGATCAGTTCGGGGTCATCCTTGAGCGCATCGGCAATGGCGCGGACATGTTTGCGCGAGTCGCTGGCGACCTCCCATTTCATCTCGAAATCGTCATCCGGATCGACCGAACCATCCTTGGGCGGCAGGTCGCGCACATGCCCGTAAGAGGCCAGAACCGTGTGGCCATCGCCGAGATATTTGTTGATTGTCTTGGCCTTGGCGGGCGATTCAACGACGACGACTGCCATGAAATTCCTCGGGTGACATACGGGTAGCGCAGGGCTTGATTGGCCTTACATGTGTGAGAGGGCAGGGGAATGTCAATGCGCCCCGGCATGTCGGACTGTTCTGTCATGGGGTGCGGGCCGGGTCGCCGCGGCGGCATCGGGTCCGGGGTTCTGTGCTCATATCGGCCTTTGAGCGCTGGCGTGGTGCGCCATGTGACAAAGCGCCCGCTCGGGGCTCCCTCCCGCCCGCCCATGCCCCGCTCGCGGGCGCTCGCCCCCCGTGGGGGCGGGGTGGCGCGCTGCATCGGGGCGTGGCGAATTTTGTCACTGAGTAAGTCTCGGAATGGCCGTCGTTGGCGCGCTTTGCCGGTGTTGGGATGAATGGGGCAGGTAACTCGTCATTTTTTCAGAGCGCGCGAAAGTTAATGTGACAAAGCCCCATTGGGATGAGATGCAAACGCCTGCGCCTGCCTCGTCGAGCAAAGGTCCCGGATACGGAGGTGCAGTTGCTCAGGCGCGGCTGACCAGCCCGCCGGGGTGGCGGCGGATGGTGCCGTGAAGTTCCAGCATGACCAGTGCAGTCGAGAGCGTTGCGGCGGGGATGGCAAGATCGCGAATGACCTGATCCTCGGCCACCGGGCTGGGGCCGAGACAGTCGAGAATGCGCCGCGACAGATCAGCCGCGCTGGAACGGGTATTGTGCGTATCGGTCGTGGGTGCGGCAGGCGCCGGAGCGCTGTTGTCGGGTGCGGCCGGGCCTGTACTGCCCCCTTGTGTGGAGACTGGCGCTGCAGGCGCGGTCGCGGCTGATGGCGTCCGGTTACTTGCACCGGAGCGTTTGGCGCGCGGCTCTGGCTCCGCATCTCTATCTGCAGCATTGGGAGCCGGTTCACCGTGCTCCCGACAGGGCGCGTCTTGCAGGCGGCGCAGCACTTCCAGCACGTCCTCGACATGGCGCACAAGGGTCGCGCCATCGCGAATGAGCCGGTTGCACCCGCCTGCACGCCCGTCCACCGGGTGGCCCGGCACGGCCATCACCTCGCGCCCCTGATCGAGCGCATCGCGCGCCGTGATCAGCGTGCCCGATTTCTCAGCCGCCTCGACCACCACGACGGCAAGGGCCAGACCGGCCACGATGCGGTTGCGCGGCGGAAAATGGCGGCCCTGGGGGTGCAGGCCCATGGGCTGTTCCGACAGGCGCAGCCCCTGATCGGAGATTGCGGCGGCCAGAACCGTGTTCTCGACCGGGTAGATGACATCGACCCCGCCCGCCATGACCGCGATCGTGCCGGTTTTCAGGCTGCCGTGATGGGCGGCGGCATCGACCCCGCGCGCAAGGCCCGAGACGACAGTATACCCTTCATGCCCCAGCCCTTCGGCCAGGGCGCGTGCGGTGCGGGTACCGAGGCTGGAGGCATTGCGCGCGCCCACAAGCGCCACCATGGGCCGCAGGATGGGGCCGCGCCGGCCCATGCACCACAGCACGGGCGGCGCGTCGGCCAGTTGGGCGAGGGTGGCGGGATAGGCGTCAGTGCCATAGCAGAGCATGCGCGCGCCCTTGGCGCGGGCGAGATCGATCTCTGCCATGGCCTTGTCGCGGGGGCAGGGGGTGTAATCGGCCACCCCGGCGGCCTGGGCGATGGCAGGCAGCGCGTCGAGTGCGGCGCTGGCCGTGCCATGTTCGGTCATCAGGCGGTGAAAGGTTGCTGGCCCCACACGGGCCGAGCGAATGAGGCGAAGCCAGGACAGCCTGTCTTCTTCCGTCGTGGGTGGGGTGAAGGGTGGGTGAGAAGAAAACAAATCTTTCGCCATTCCATCCGCCTCGCCTCATTCTTCGATTACATTGCCGCGCTTTGGTTAAGGCGAGGTAAAGAAAAGTCGCTTCCAGGGCGATTTTTTCGCCTCTCTCTCTGAATGCCGCAACGCGAGGGCCAGGGCTGCTTTGGAGCGCGCGGCCTGTCATGACTGGCCTCGCATCCGCAGATCCTGCCATGTCGCAGCGGTCAGCGCGGCGCGGTAATGAAGGCCTCTGGTCGCTCATAGCCCAGCATTACACGCAACACGAGCGCGCCGACCAGCCCGATCCCGGCGGAGATATCCAGCGGCATCCCGTCAATCATCACCACAAGCAGACTGCCATAGCCAAGCCCGAGAAACGCGAAGTTGATCCAGCCGCCAAGACCTGCGCGCATCGCAAGCCAGAACACCGGCAAGGACGGCAGAAACACCCACGCCTTCATGACAATGATATGCAGGATCACCGCGCCGTATGGTGTCAGGTCGGATAGTGCGTCCAAGATGGGCGGTATGCTGCCGGGTTCTTCGCCAAGCAGAAGATATGACAGCAATGGCAGAATCAGGACCAGACCGATCAGCAGCACTGCCAGCCACGCCAAGCCATAGGCCAGCAGCCAGTGCTGCCAGCGCAGATGCCGGTCGCCGCGCCGGGCCGACCGGGAGGCGGCCATCAGGCCGCACTTCCCCCGACGGTCAGCCCGCCGATCAGCAGGCTGGGCTGGCCCACGCCCACCGGCACCCACTGGCCCGCCTTGCCACAGGTGCCCATGCCGGGGTCGAGCGCCATGTCATTGCCCAGCCCGCGGATTTTCGTCAGCGCGGTGGCCCCATCACCGATCAGCGTTGCGCCCTTGACCGGGGCCACGACCTTGCCGTTCCTGACGCGATACGCTTCGGTGCAGGAGAAGACGAACTTGCCGTTCGTGATATCGACCTGCCCGCCGCCGAAGCCCACGGCATGGATGCCATCTGCCAGACCGGCGACCAGATCGGCGGGGTCGGTCTCGCCGCCCAGCATATAGGTATTGGTCATGCGCGGCATGGGCGGATACGCATAGCTTTCGCGCCGCCCGTTGCCAGTGGGGGCCACCCCCATCAGCCGCGCATTCTGGCGGTCCTGCATGTAGCCCACCAGCACCCCGTCCTCGATCAGCACATTGCGGGCAGAGGGCGTGCCCTCATCATCGATGGTGATGGAGCCGCGACGGTCCGGGATCGTGCCGTCATCCAGCACGGTCACTCCTTTTGCGGCGACCTGCTGGCCCATCAGACCGGCAAATGCGGATGTACCCTTGCGGTTGAAATCGCCCTCCAGCCCGTGGCCCACGGCCTCGTGCAGCAGGATGCCCGGCCAGCCGGGGCCAAGGACGACATCAAACACGCCCGCAGGCGCGGGTTCGGCGCGCAGGTTTACCAGCGCAATGCGCAGCGCCTCGCGCGCGGCGGCCTGCCAGTTGTCGCGGGCCATCACGCCATCCAGCCCCGCGCGTCCGCCGCCGCCCGCCGAGCCCGATTCGCGCCGCCCGTCCTGTTCCACGATGACCGAGATGTTGAGCCTGCTCATGGGGCGGATGTCGCGCAGATGCAGCCCCTCGGGGCGCAGGATCTCGATCTGCGTATGGCCCGCCGCAAGCATGGCCGAGACCTGAACGACGCGCGCATCCAGCCCGCGCAGGAAATCGTCGATCTCGCGCAGCAAGTCGATCTTGACGGAAAAAGCCGTGCCCGCAATCGGGTCGGCATCGGTATAGAGGCGTTGGTTGGTGGGCGCGGGCGCGTCAGCCAGCACGCCGCCGCCATGGCCCACGGCCAGGCGCGCAGTCTCGGCCGCGCGGCGCAGGGCTTGCATGGTCATGTGGGTGGAATGCGCATAGCCCGTCACCTCGCCGCAGACGGCGCGCAGGCCGAACCCCTCGCTGGCATTATAGCTGGCGGATTTGATGCGCTGGTCGTCCAGCATCAGTGATTCCGATACGCGCCGTTCGCAGAACAGCTCGCCATCATCGGCGCCAGCCGTGGCCTCGCGCAGCACGCCAAGGGCTGTGTCGCGGTCGAATACGGTCTCGAACGGGCGGAAGACACTCTCTGACATGGGGTCCTTTCAGCTGCTCTGGGGCGACTGCCAGGCTGTCCTTGATCCATATCAAGAAATGGCAATGTGTCGCATCGGTTTTGCTTGTTCTGCCCCCCCTAATATGGTTTTACGGGGCCAAAGCTCAACGGGATTCCATCATTTGCCGCCAGGTATCGTCCGGGTCCCCAGGTGCAAACGGCCACCAAGGTCGAATAACTACGGGAACAGAACATGCGAGTTTTGAAAGCCACATCATGTCTGGCCATGTCCGCGATTGCCACTGGCGTCGTGACCCTGGGTGCTGCGTCGCGCGCGGCAGCGGATGACCTGTTGCCGCAACTGCCGGTGCGCGGTGCGCCCGAACCGGGCGGCACCAGCCTGCAGAACCCGGTGACCGCGTTGCACCGCGAGATCGTGTTCCTGGACAATCTGCTGTTGTGGATCATCGTGCCGATTACGATCTTTGTCAGCGGCCTGTTGCTTTGGGTGATTGTGTTTCACAACCGCAAGGCCAACCCCGAGCCTGCGCGCTTTACCCACAACACCCCGATCGAGGTGGCATGGACAGTCGTGCCCGCGATCATCCTGCTGTTCATCGCGGTCTTTACCTTTCCCGCGCTGCGCCATCAGCAGGTGATGCCCGAGGCCGATGTGACGATCAAGGTGACCGGGCTGCAGTGGTACTGGGATTACGAGTATGTCGATCATGACGTGCAATTCTCGCAATTCATGTTGGACCGCGACGAGTTGGAGGATTTCGGCTATACCGATGACCTGTATCTGCTGGCCACCGACACCGCGATGGTCGTCCCGGTCGGGCGCGACATCGTCGTGCAGGTCACCGCAGGTGACGTGATCCACTCGTGGACAATTCCCGCCTTCGGCGTCAAGCAGGACGGTATTCCCGGACGCCTGGCAGAACTGTGGTTCAATGCCGAGGAAGAGGGCGTCTATTTCGGCCAGTGTTCGGAGCTTTGCGGGATCAACCACGCCTATATGCCGATCACCGTCAAGGTCGTGAGCGAAGAGGACTACATCGCCTGGCTGGAACGCCAGGGGGCCGATTTCGCCAGCGCACCGGAATGGATGCAAAACCATATCCAGGTCGCCTCGACCGACTGAGCCGTTAGCCCGCCCTCTGCCACGGACAGCCCTTATGACCGACATCCGCACCGATATCAGCTATGCCCCGCCGGGTGAGGCAGAGTTCAGCGATTACATCGCCCTGCTGAAGCCGCGGGTCATGTCGCTGGTGGTGTTCACGGCCCTGGCGGGTCTGCTGGTGGCACCGGGCAGCCTGCACCCGGTCGAAGCGCTGGCCGCCATCATCTTCATCGCGCTGGGCGCCGGGGCGTCGGGCGCGCTGAACATGTGGTGGGATGCCGATATTGACCAGGTGATGAAGCGCACGGCCCAACGCCCCATCCCGGCGGGCAAGATCGCCCCGCAAGAGGCCATGGCGCTGGGCGTCGCGCTGTCGGGGATCGCGGTCATCATGCTGTGGCTGGCGACAAATACGCTGGCGGCGGGGCTGCTGGCCTTTACGATCTTCTTCTACGCCGTGATCTATTCGATGTGGCTGAAGCGCGCCACGCCGCAGAATATCGTGATCGGCGGCGCGGCAGGGGCCTTTCCACCGATGATCGGCTGGGTGGCCGTGACCGGCAGTATCAGCGTTGAGGCGTGCCTGATGTTCGGCCTGATCTTCATGTGGACGCCGCCGCATTTCTGGGCTTTGGCGCTGTTCATGAAATCGGACTATCACAAGGCCCGCGTGCCCATGCTGACGGTGACGCATGGCCGCCGTGCTACCCGCGCCCATATTCTGGTCTATACGCTGGCACTGGTGCCGGTGGCGCTGGCCACGGCCTTTACCAGCATTGGCGGGCCGGTCTATCTGGCTTGCGCGCTGGTTCTGAACGCGATGTTCGTGCAGGGCGCATTGGCCATCTGGCGCCGGGATGAGGAGCAGGCCGAAGCCGATGGCTACGCGACCGAAAAGCGCGTCTTCCGTTTCTCGCTCTCGTATCTGTTCGTGCTGTTCACGGCGCTTCTGCTGGAAGCCGCGCTTGCCCATTGGCCCGCCTATGCGACGCTGGCCGCCCATCTGCCNGTCCTGGAGGTGTTCTGATGCCGATCACGCGCGAGCACGAACTGCATCAGCGCCGGTCAGGGCGCAATATCGGACTGGCGGTGGTGCTGGTGGGGTTCATCGCACTGGTGTTCGGCCTGACGATTGCCAAGGTGCAGGGCGGGGGCACCCTGCAAGCCTATGACCACAGCTACCGCCCTGCGCTAGACCCAGACCATCCGAGGTATCAGCAACCATGATCGCAACCTGGAATCGACTTACCGGTATTCAGAAAACCACGGTGCAGGCCGTGGGGGTCGTTACATTCATGTTCGGCATGGGCTGGGCCGCCGTGCCGCTTTATGATCTGTTCTGCCGTGTGACCGGGTATGGAGGTACCACCAACACCGCCACCGAATCGCGCGGCGTGGTGCTGGAAGAAACGATGCGGGTGCGGTTTGACGCGTCAGTCGTGCGCGATTTCCCCTGGGCCTTCCGGCCCGAGCAGCGCTCGGCCGAAATCCAGATCGGGGATGTGGGGCTCGCGTTCTATGAGGCGCATAACCCAACCGACGAACCCATTGCCGGAACCGCGAGTTACAACGTCTCGCCCTATGAGGCGGGGCGTTATTTCACCAAGATCGACTGTTTCTGCTTCGAGTTGCAGGTGCTGCAACCCGGCGAGACTGTATTGATGCCGGTCACCTATTTCGTCGATCCCGATATTCTGGACGACCGCGAGGCGCGCGACACCCATACGATCACGCTGTCCTATACGTTCCATCCGACCGATATCCCCGACGACTATGTCGCCCCCGAGACTGAAATGACAAACTGAGACAGGCTACAACCTGCACCATCCGAGGGAACACACCGCAATGGCTAATGCAAAGAACCACGACTATCACGTTTTGCCCCCATCGATCTGGCCGCTGGCGGCAGCCGTATCGGCCTTTGTCATGCTGTTCGGGGCCGTGCTGTGGATGCATGACAGCGGGCCATGGCTGTTCCTGATCGGGCTGGCCGGGGTGATCTATGTCTCGTTCGAGTGGTGGCGCGAGATGGTGGTCGAATCGCATTCGGGCGATCACACCCCCGTCGTCGTCATCGGCCTGCGCTACGGGTTCATTCTGTTCATCATCTCCGAGGTGATGTTCTTCGCGGCATGGTTCTGGAGCTTTTTCAAGCATGCCATGTACCCGATGTATACCTATGTCGGGACCGAGTATCTGGAACCCGCCATCTATGCGGTGAATGCCTTTGACCTGCCGATCATCAACACGATGGTGCTGTTGCTGTCGGGGGCGCTGGTCACCTGGTCGCATCATGAACTGGTCCATGACGGGGATCGCAAGACCGTCGCCAACACATTGGGCCTGGCGATCCTGCTGGGCATCGCCTTTACCTTCCTGCAAGGTTACGAGTATTTCTACCTGATCTCCGAGCGTGGCTATGACTTCTCGGGTGATGTGTTCTACGCCAATTTCTTCATGGCGACCGGGTTTCACGGGGTGCATGTCATCATCGGCACGATCTTTCTGGCCGTGTGCTGGTTCCGTGTCCGGTCCGGGCATTTCACTGCCGAACGTCACGTCGGGTTCGAGGCAGCGGCCTGGTACTGGCACTTTGTCGATGTCGTCTGGCTGTTTCTGTTCTTCGCGGTCTATATCTGGGGAATGTGACGCGCGCACCTAGATGGTGCGTGCCGAACCGGGGGCGCGGGCCGCAAGGCCCGCGCCCCCGGCCCTGTAAAAGGAGCCCTGTCCATGCTGCGCCGAATGATCGTGCCCGCCCTGTTTGGCGTGATCGGCTGCGCCGTCCTTGTTTCGCTTGGCGTGTGGCAACTCAACCGAGCCGATGAAAAGGCCGCCCTGATCGCGGGGATGGAAGCGCGTATCTTTGACGCGCCCGTGCCCCTGCCACAGGCGCCCGAGCGCGGCGCGGATCGCTACCGCCCGGTCGAGGTAGCGGGCCGCTTTCTGCCGGAGCATACCTTTGTCCTGGCCAGCCAGCGCGAACAGGGCACCGGGTTTCACCTGATTTCGGCCTTTGAAACCGATGAAGGCCGGCGCATCGCGGTCGAGCGCGGCTTCCTGCGCGAGGCGGATCGCCCAACCCTCGACCCGGCGGATGATGCGCGCGTGACGCTGTCGGGCAATCTGCACTGGCCGGATGATGCCGACCGTTTCACCCCCGCCTATGACGCAACCCGCAACCTGCATTTCGCCCGCAATGTCGAGGAACTGGCCGACCAGCTTGGCACCGAGCCTGTGCTTCTGGTGCTGCGCGCCACCTCGGACCCGCTGCCGCAGGTGACGCCGGTGCCGGTCTATTCCGTGGCGATCCCCGATAATCACCTTGGCTATGCCATTCAGTGGTTTTTGATGGCACTCGCATGGGCGGGGATGACAGTCTTTCTTCTGTGGCGTATCAGGACGCAACGCGACTGAGGGGATGCGCATGAATTACATCTCGACGCGCGGGGCCGCCCCCGTGCTGGATTTCGAAGCCACCATGCTGACGGGGCTGGCGCGCGATGGCGGTCTGTACTTGCCCGAACATGTGCCCCCCATGACACAGGCAGAGATGGCGGCCCTTGCCGGGCAAAGCTATGAGGATCAGGCCTGCGCGGTCATGCGTCCCTTTATCGGCGCGGCCTTTGGCGATGATGAATTTCGCGCGCTGGTCGCGCGCGCCTATGCAGACTTTGGCCATCCGGCCCGCGCGCCGCTGAAACAGCTCGGCCCCTCGCATTTCCTGCTGGAGCTGTTCCACGGCCCGACGCTCGCGTTCAAGGATTTCGCGATGCAGCTGATCGGGCAGATGTTTCAGGCCGCGCTTGCGCGGTCGGGGCAGCGGGTGACGATTGTGGGCGCGACTTCGGGCGATACCGGGTCCGCAGCGATAGAGGCATTTCGCGGGCTGGACGCGGTTGATGTGTTCATCCTCTATCCGCATGGCCGCGTGTCGGATGTGCAGCGCCGCCAGATGACGACGCCCTCTGAATCCAATGTTCATGCGCTGGCGATTGATGGCGATTTCGATACCTGTCAGGCGCTGGTCAAGGACATGTTCAACGATTTCGCCTTTCGCGATGCCGTGGGGCTGGCAGGCGTGAATTCGATCAACTGGGCGCGTGTGCTGGCGCAGGTGGTCTATTACTTCTCGGCCGCAGTGGCGCTTGGCGCGCCGCACCGGCCCGTCAGCTTTACTGTGCCCACGGGCAATTTCGGCGACATCTTCGCAGGCTATATCGCGCGCGCGATGGGCCTGCCGATCGAGAAGCTGGTGATCGCCACCAATCAGAACGACATCCTGCATCGCGCGCTTTCCACGGGCGGCTATGCGACCGAGGGGGTCAAACCCTCGATCAGCCCGTCGATGGATATTCAGGTCAGCTCCAATTTCGAGCGCGCGTTGTTTGACGCATATGGCCGCGACGGTCAGGCCGTGGCCCGCGCGATGGCGGAACTGAAGGACTCAGGCGGCTTCCGGATCGGGCAGGGCGCGCTGGAGTTTCTGCGTGACAGCTTCACCTCTGGCCGCGCGTCAGAGGAAGAGACACGCGCCACCATCGCCCGCGTGGCAAAGGACACGGGCGAAGTGCTGTGCCCGCATTCGGCAGTTGGTGTGCATGTGGCCGAGGCACATCTGTCCGCCACGCCCATGATCACGCTGGCCACGGCCCATCCGGCCAAGTTCCCCGACGCGGTCGAAGAGGCCACGGGCAGCCGCCCCGACCTGCCCCCGCGCATGGCCGATCTGTTCGAGCGCCCCGAGCGCGTGACGCGCCTGCCCAATGATCTGGCCGCCCTGCAAACCCTTATTCGCGATCGGATCCCGGCATGAGCGCACAGATCACCACGCTGCCCAATGGCTTTCGCATCGTGACCGAGGCGATGCCGGGGATCGAATCTGCCGCCATCGGCCTGTGGATCGAGGCAGGTGCGCGCCACGAGCAAGAGGCGCAGAACGGTGTCGCGCATTTTCTGGAACATATGGCCTTCAAGGGCACGGCGCGCCGCTCGGCCCTGCAGATCGCCGAAGAGATCGAGGATGTGGGCGGCTATATCAACGCCTATACCTCGCGCGAGATGACGGCCTATTTCGCGCGCATCCTGCGTGCCGATGTGCCGCTGGCGCTGGATGTGCTGGCCGATATCGTGCTGAACCCCGCCTTTGATGCCCGCGAGATCGAGGTCGAGCGCGGCGTGATCCTGCAGGAAATCGGGCAGGCGCTCGATACGCCCGATGACATCATCTTCGACTGGCTGCAGGAAACGGCCTATCCCGGCCAGCCCATCGGGCGCTCGATTCTGGGCCAATCCGCGCAGGTCGAGCGGTTCGGCGATGCCGATCTGCGCCGCTTCGTGGCCGAACATTACGGGCCGGGGCAGATGATCCTCTCGGCAGCGGGCGCGGTCGATCACGATACGCTGGTGCGGCTGGCAGAGCCGCTCTTTGCCCATCTCGCTCCGCGCCCGCGTCTGGTGGCAGAGCCCGCGCGTTTCGTCAGCGGCGAACGGCGCGAGACGCGCGCGCTCGAACAGGCGCATTTCGCCATGGCGATTGAGGCTCCGGATTACCGCGCCCCCGATTTCTACACCAGCCAGGTTTTTTCCGGCGCGCTGGGGGGCAGCATGTCCTCGCGCCTGTTCCAGCGCCTGCGCGAGGAACTGGGTCTGTGCTACACGGTCTTTGCCCAGTCCGGCGCCTATTTCGACACGGGCATGATCACGCTCTATGCCGGGACAGGGGCCGATCAGGTCGGCGATCTGGCTTGCCTGACCATAGACGAGATCAAGCGCGCCGCCGAGGATATGCGCGAGGATGAAGTCGCCCGCGCCCGTGCCCAGATGAAGGCCGGGCTGTTGATGGGGCTGGAAAACCCCGCGCAACGCGCCGAGCGGCTGGCCAAGCTGCTGTCGATCTGGGGTCGTGTGCCTGACCTGTCCGAGGCCGTTGCGCGGATCGACGCCGTCGATATGGCCGGGGTGCGCAAACACGCCTGCGATCTGCTGCACCACAGCGGGCTGGCCCTGGCGCTTTACGGGCCCATCGACCGCGCGCCCTATCTCTCCACCCTGAGCGAAAGGCTGGCGGCCTGATGCTGGGGCTGAGGCCCAAGCTGCAGATCGAGACCGCGCGCCTGATCCTGCGCTTGCCGCAGCATGCGGATTTCCGCGCCTGGGCCGATCTGCGGCGCAGCTCGGCCAGCTTCCTCACCCCGTGGGAGCCCACATGGGCTTCGGACCATCTGACACGCCGGGCCTTCACCAACCGCGTCACATGGGCCGCGCGCTGCCACAAGGCCGATACCGCGCTGCCGCTCTTCCTGATCCGGCGCGATGACATGGCGCTCGTGGGCGCGATCACGCTGGACAATATCCGCCGCGGCCCGGCGCAGGCCGGGACGCTGGGCTATTGGGTCGGCGCACCCTTTGCCCGGCAGGGCTATATGCGCGAGGCGATCGGCGCGCTGGTGCATCACGCGTTTTCCGTGCTCGATCTTTCGCGGATCGAGGCGGCCTGCCTGCCCGAAAACGCCGCCTCGCGCGGGCTGCTGGAACGCGCCGGGTTCAAATACGAGGGCGTCGCGCAAAGCTATCTGCAGATCAACGGACGCTGGCGCAATCATGTGCTTTATGCAAGCCTGCGCCACGACCGGCGCGGGCGCACCGATGCCGGGGCCTGACAGGCGCCAGTCCGAGCTTCCCCGCCCTGCAATTTCATCTTTGCCCAAATATCCACGGGGATTTTCAAGGGGGGCGTGTCCCCCTTGAAGCAGGGGGCGCTGGCCCGCAGGGCCAGCCTGGGGGGCGGCAGCCCCCCGGCTCCCTCACGGATCAGCGCGGCGCGGCGGCACGGCGCAAACGGTCATTGATCGCGACACCCAGCCCCCGCTCGGGCACAGGCGCCACGGCAATCGCACGCCCCATCGCATCGGCCTCATGCAGCACGGCAAACAGCCGCGCGGCGGCCTCATTCAGATCGCCTGTGGCTGAAAGCGTCAGCTCCGCCCCCGCGCAATCCGGGCCAAAGCCGATCCAGACCTCATCTGCCGCCGGGGCCTGTGCATTCAGCCGCAGCGGCGCGCGCGGCGCGTAATGCGAGGGCAATTGCCCCGGTGCCGTGACCTGCCCGCCCCCGCCAGCCATCGGGGCCGCGCCCAGCACCTCTGTCAGTGCCTCCGCGCTCACGCCGCCCGCGCGCAGCAGGACCGGCGCGCCATCTTTGACTCCCAGAATCGTCGATTCCAGCCCCACCGGACAGGCCCCGCCATCCAGCACCGCCGCAATCCGCCCCGACAATCCGGCCAGCACATGCGCGGCCGAGGTCGGGCTGATCCGGCCGGACGGGTTGGCCGAGGGGGCCGCGACCGGACCGCCAAAGGCATCGAGAACCGCGCGCGCCAACCCATGGGCGGGCACGCGCAGCGCCACCGTCGGTAGCCCGGCGGTGACGGCAGGGGCCAGCCCGTGCCCCGCGCGCAAGGGGGCCACAAGCGTCAGCGGCCCGGGCCAGAAGGCGCGCGCCACGCTGAGTGCCGGGGGTGGCAGATCGGCCAGCCGCTCTGCCGCCGCCAGATCCGCGACATGCACGATCAGCGGGTTCAGCGCCGGGCGGCCCTTGGCCGCATAGATCGCGACCACAGCCTGCGCGTTGCGCGCATCACCCGCCAGCCCATAGACGGTTTCGGTCGGCAGCGCGACCAGTTCGCCTGCTTGCAACATTGCCGCCGCGCGCGCGATCCCTGCGGCATCGGGGGGCAGTATTTCGGTCCTGTGCTCAGGCTCTGACATGGGCGTGACGTGGCGTTCCGGTTCAGAAATCGTGCCCAAGCCAGTATGACAGGGACTGCAGTGCCATAGGCGCTGTGCTTGCCCTTGCCAAGCCCTGCCAGCCCCTGAGAGGAGGGATCATGCCCTATCGCGCGCCCCTGTCGGATTTCAGCTTTCTGCTCGACCATGTCGTGGATTATGGCCAGCTTTCGCGGACCGAACGGTTCAGTGACGCCACATCCGACACCACGCAGGCCATCCTGTCCGAGGCCGCGCGCCTGTGCGAGGACGTGCTGGCGCCGCTGCAGCGCGCGGGCGATCTGCACCCCGCGAAACTGGAAAACGGAACCGTGCGCTGCCCGCCCGGCTTTGCCGAGGCGCATCGCGCCATCGCCGAGGGCGGCTGGATCGGCATTGCCGCTGACCCCGCCCATGGCGGGATGGGCCTGCCGC
>SL_7KL_010_BRINEDRAFT_10000436_pt1 | contig 19711 bp, 15 predicted proteins | sample SodLak_010_BRINE_FD_10663 | JGI IMG/M metagenome (IMG submission 10663)
CCATTTTGATCATCTCAGGATAAGAGACCCAATAGGGGCTAATTTGAATGACTTCATCGGTTGGATTTATTATGGCTTGTAAGGCGTTGAATATGGAATGTTTCGCACCATTTGACACAATGATATCTTCTACATCATATTCTAGATGATTATCATGTTTTAGTTTGTGCTGAATGGCTTCTCTTAATGCTTTTAACCCTTTGGCTGCGGTGTAGCCATTGCCACCTTGGTTAATTTGGTGAATCGCTTTTTCTCTAATGTGTTTTGGCGTGTTAAAATCAGGTTCCCCAGAAGCGAACGATAATACATCTTTGCCTTCACTTTTCATGGCTTTGGCTTTGGCGTTAATCGCTAGGGTTATTGAAGGGGTGATGGTTTGATACTTTTGACTTAATGGTTTCATTCGATCATCCTCATTTATAATAGTTTGGTTGTGTTGATTCGTAATCGTTTAAAATCATTTTAATTTCTTTGACAAATTGATGACTTTCATCTAAATGATGGGTTGCATACGTTGAAAGTTTTCTTTTGATCACTTCGTCGCTTTCATTCATTGCTTTAAAGAATTGTTTTTTATTAGATGGTTCTGTTTTAAAGCTTGTGTGTAAGTGCGTATTTAAGTACCCAATATCAGTATACATTTCAATGACGTCTTTTTTCAAGCGGTAATATGAGTGTTCACTTAACATATCGCCATCCGTAATCACAAGGGTTCTAAAATTTGCTTTTTTGAGCTGTTGATTTACAAATGTGATATTCCCATACCCACCACATGGTAAAACACGGTATTCTCCGAATTTATTTAAAAGATCTAACGCTTTTTCAAACCAAGGGACATCGGTTTTGCCTTCTACTAAAATAAATGGTTTTCGTTTAGATTGTGTTAAGGGGGTTGTTAGGGTATCAAGCTCTTTTTGGATATCCGCTTTATATAAAGGATGCAATGTATATTCAAAGTCGTTAATAAACCGTTTTTGTTTGGAGACGAAAAAGACTTGAGCGACTTTTTCCATTAACGGTTTATAATCTTTAAAGTGAAACGATTTTTCAACTTCATCCACACCTAATAATAACCGTTTGCTTTTTAACTCAGGCATAGTTTTAAAGCGCAAGCTTTTGAGTGCTTGAGGGGGTAAATCCTTCGGATATTTATTAAGGTGCATAATTTGAGTGCGTTGAAAAATGAGGGGTGCATTTTTACAATGAGTTAGATTTGCATTTTCGCTTAAACAAGCATTATAATAAAATGAAAGACACTGATTTTTAAAATACTCGATAGGATAGGGTTTTTTAGGCATATAAAGATAAAGGTAATCCTTTAACTTCGCTAAATTTTGACTGGATTTTTCTAAATTTAAAGTATAGTGAGGCGGAGAGAACACTTTTTTATAGTGATCGGTTACGATATGGATATCGATAACGACATCTTTTTGTTTATTTCTAATATGTTGATATTTTATAGCATGATTAAAAAACACATCGAGTGCTTCTAAGATCGTTGTTTTCCCTGATGCATGGGTTCCTATAAACATCGTATGATGACCTAAAACTATCGTTTTGTCCAAAAATGCTTTATAATTCCTTATGCTTAATGCATCAATCATTTTATCCCTCCAGGAGGTTCATATGTCTAGATTCCATCGTCATAACACGTTTTCAGTTAAAGGGGAAAAACCCATTACCTATTGGATGCAACAAACCCACAGGTTCCAAGATAATTACGCCCTTATGTATGCCATTGAAAAAGCCAATGAACACCATTTACCTTTAAACGTATTATTTGTTTTAAATAAAGACTATCCTTATGCCAATACGCGGAATATGACATTTATGTTAGAAGGCTTAAAGACTTTAAAACAAAAATACTTAAAAGCTGGCATTGGATTTATTTTAGAAGTAGGCGATTTTAAATCCAAAGTGATCAACCAGTTTAAAGACGCTTCAATGCTGATTATGGATCAAAGCTATATGCGCGGACTAAGAGATATTAAAACAGAAATTGGATTTAAAGCAACGAAGCAAAATTTAGCATGCATTACCGTAGAAAACGATGTCATCGTGCCCGTACAAGAAGCGAGTGATAAAGCGGAATATGCTGCACGTACCATCCGTAAAAAACTGCTTGGTAAGCTTGATGCTTATCATGAACTTCCTAAAATCCCAACATTAAACAATAAAATCCATCGTGATGAAGCCATCATTTTAGACCAACCCATCAAAACCATTTTAAATAAAATTGGGTTAAACGATTCCATTCAAAAAAGTGATTATTATGTAGGCGGTGAAGCTGAAGCGTTTAAAGTGATGGCGTCATTCGTTAAGGAAAACTTAAATAATTATAAGGATGCGAATGACCCTTCTAAGAATTTAACCTCTAAACTGAGTATGTACCTTCATTTTGGGATGATTTCACCTTTAAGAATCTATAATACCATCGAAGAAAACGCATTAGATAACGTATCAAAAAAGAATTTTTTAGAACAACTATTTATTAGAAGAGAGTTAGCCTTTAATTATGTTATTTTCCATGAAGGATACGATCAATTTGAAACAATGACTGAAGAGTGGGCGTATAAAACCATGGATTTACACGTGAATGATCCACGAAAGTATCTTTATACAATAAAAGATTATCTCGCTTTTAACACGCATGATGAAGCGTTTAATGCCTGTATGAAAGAAATGGTTAAAACAGGCTATATGCATAATTATATGAGAATGTATTGGGGCAAAAAGATTATTGAGTGGAGCCCTGATTATAAAACGGCTTATGAAACGATCATTTATTTAAACAATACGTATTTTATTGATGGGAGAGACCCTGTAAGCTACGCGTCTGTTGCTTGGTTGTTTGGAAAGCATGACCAAGGATGGAAAGAAAGAGAAATTTTTGGAAAGCTACGATATATGAATTTCCAAGGACTGAAACGCAAGTTTGATATTAAGACTTATATAGCGCAATGTGAAAAATTGTGATGCCTAAAAAGGCATCACTTTTTTCTTATAAGTCATAGGTACTATTAATTTCAGCAGGGGTTTTGCTTAAGACTCTAAAGAGTGGTAAAAGNCCAAATAAAGAGTTGATAAGATAAAGTAAAACAAAACCACTAAAGTAAGTAAAGACTGATAAATTCATGATTTCTATAAATTCTCTTGTTTGTTCGTTAATATAACGTAAGAAGAAAAACATCAAGGTATAACCGATTAAGCTTGAAAGGGTCGTAAGGATTAAAATCTCTATCCAAAACATTTTTATTAAATCGAAGCGTTTAACGCCTAAAGAACGATAGACGCCAATTTCATAAATGCGGTTAAGCATTGATGAGCGAATGATGAAGTAATACGATAATGCGCTGGCAGCGATGGTGATAATTGAAAAGATAAATATCCCTGTGAAGCTGTCCATGCGCTCATTTCGTGCGTCACTTCTTTGCGTTTCGTATAAATTATCAAACCCACGACTTAAGGATAGACTTTCTAAATAGTCTCCTGCGCTACTTTCGCTGTTCGCATAAAGATAAAAGGTCCCAACCTGTTGGTGATCGCGATTAAAAAGATAGGCTTCAAACGATGTTTCGCTGATCATATAAGCCATATTATCTGTAGTTTCATAAACTCCTACAGCGTTAAACGTTTCGCCTAACAAAGTTACTTCATGCGGTTCGAAATCCTCTTCGCTGACCATGGTAGAAGGGAGCAATGTTTCACCCCTTGATTCTAAATCTCGTCCACTTAATATGGTTAAATCGTATAAGCTTGCAATGTCAAATTCTCCACTATATGCAGTTGAATACATCAAGGCTTTTTCGCCAAAATAAACCGGCGCATCATTGTCAACGATGCCTTGAATACTGTAGGGTTCTCCATCAAAGGTGTACGTGAGTTTGAATAAGTCATCTTCTGTTTGAATGCCTGTGCGCGTAATGGCGTTATTGTTTAACATTTGTCTTGCTAATGTACTTGAAATAACAATTTCTCTAGGGTGACTAGGCATTGACCCTTTGATTAAATCCCTTTCATCTACCAATGAAATCGGCGCAAATGATTCGGTGATATTCACCGATTCACTGGTTTGATAAAACCTGGGCAAGGTGAAATCAAGTGCCATACTGTTGCTAGAGTTCATCATTAACTGATACGCTTCAAAAGTCGCTGGAAACTCATGATCGATAAAGGCATCATAATCTTCAAAATCTTCATAATTGACTTCAAACGTATATAAAGGATCACTTAAAAACTGATCATTTGAGATGAATAAAATGTTATTGATCAGTGCCAATGCGATTATAAATATCCCTGCGCTAAACGCAAATGATAAATATAACAACTTAGAAAGTTTTGAACTTTGTTTTAATTTTCTAAGGGTTGTTTCCGCTATCGTTTTGAATGGAATGATATTTTTATTTGAAGAGAGTTCATCTTTTTTAAATGGTTCATAATCAATACTTGGCAATTTATCCTCTTGTTCTTTGATTTCTTCTCGTTTGGATTCATACACTTTGGTATCCGTTTTTTCTTTCAGTAAATTAATATTTTTAAAGGCCCCATCAATATCGATATAAAGGGTATTGTTTTTGATGATTAAACGGGCATTGATTGGGGTTTTCTCTGAACCATCGGTATAAAGGTTAATAGAATCTTTACCATTCATACTGAGGGTTTTCTTTTCTAAATCCCCTAAATAGATATCTGAATCTGTGGTGGTATCGATACTACTTTTAGCCCCATTTTCACCGTGTGATAAGATTTTTCCATCTTCTATTTTTATGATCTGATCGCCATAATGAGACGCAATGGTTTCTTCATGGGTTACCATAATGATAAGTTTTTCTTTGGAAATTTCTTTTAACATCCGCATAATGGCCAACGTGTTTTTAGAATCTAAGTTCCCTGTTGGTTCATCGGCAATAATAATTTTAGGGTTTTTTGCAAGCGCTCTAATGATTGCTATACGCTGTTGTTGCCCACCTGAGAGTTGATTGGCGAGTCTGTGTTTATATTGGGGCATGTTCACAAGCTTTAATAAACTATTGACGCGTTGATTGATTTCTTCTTCGTCGTTCAATCCTACCAATTTTAACGTTAGGCGAATATTTTCAAAGACGGTTTCTTGTGGAAATAAATAATAGTTTTGAAAGATATAGCCAATATTTTTGTTTCTAAGATCATCAACGGTTTTGGCATGATACTTTTCGATGGTTTCATCCCCTATTGCATAAGCCCCTTGATCGGCTTTATCCAATCCACCAATGATATTGAGTAATGTGGTTTTCCCTGAACCACTATCCCCCAGCAACATGACCATTCCTTTTTCAGGAAAATCAACACTCACATCCTTTAAGACATGATTTTCATTCCGACGGTTTTTATTATAATATTTATTTAATTGATTGATTTTTATCATTTTAATCACCTATTGTTCCTTAAAAGCGCTGATTACGCTAATATCAAAGAGTTTTTTATTGAACCTTAAAGCTAAGAATATGCTTAAACCAACTAAGACAACAATTAAGAAAATATAGTTTAAAACGTTATAAAATCTTAAATAATTAGGCAGCCAATATAAATAATTTTCGTTAATAATTAATACGATGAACACAAGGATTAAAGCAAGCATCATATTTAATACCATTTCTAAAATCGTAATTCGGTTCAACTCTTTTTTGGATATGCCAATTGCTCTTAAGATGACATAATCTTTTTTCTTAGCGCTCATCACATTTTTAAGGGATAAATAGCCTACAAAATACATTATAAACGCAACTCCAATACTGATTCCACCAAAGAAGATTGATAACATGACGCGGGCCAATTGGTTAAACGGATCACTTTGCTCAGCAGGATATAAAGTATTATACGTTTCACTATCAATGGAATCCATCACCGTTTGGGCATCAAAACTATCTTCGACCAACACGGTTATTTGGTAGCTTGGGATATCTTCGAAAAGCGCACTTAAACCATTGGGATGAATGATTAATCCGTGGTTTCCATTTAAGGCGCTTAACTCCAATAAATTAAAGCTTTTTATATGATCATCTCGAGAGAATGAATCGTTAAATGTTAAATCAATGGGTGAGCCATTATCAATACCGATTCCATTTCTTATATAATCACTAAGCCACAGATCATTTTCATCAATGCTTGTTGTGAGTAATACATCATAAGTATTAATGCCATAGCCACTTGTCTCATCATTTGTTTCATATTCAGCCATGATTTGATTATTTCTAAAGAAAGCATACGCTTTAACCAATGGATCTTCAAAAAAATCACGCGACGCATATACGGTGAAACTAAACCGTCCTGGCGCGTCCATAAGTCCAACGACTTCTTTTGTTATATAATACGCATCCGCTTGTTGTTGGCCACCTCTAAATGTATGTGCGAACGCTAAAGACACTTCATCGCCAATTTCATAATCTTCATTGCTGGCAATAACGACTTCACCGTCGTTTTGCGGAAGCCTTCCAGATTCTAAATTCCTTTGCTGGATCAATGTGCTTGGTAAAATCGCACCGCCCCCAAACGAAAATGATTCATTGCCATTCACAAAAGGGATATGAACATCAAGATCAAGGACTGGATCATACGCTAAGACGTCTATAACATCAGAATGATTCATAAAAGACGCTACCTCAGAGTCGCTGAAGGCTTCATGATTCGTTTTGGTTATAATTAAACGGTTTTCTGTCACATGATTAAACCCTTGCACAAAACTATTCCCTGGGACACTATTAATCTGTTGGACGTATGAGCCGTATACAAGCGCAAAAACCAACACCATAAAAACCGAAATCAAAAAGGTAAAGACACTGCGTTTTGGAGTTGAAAAAATATTTTTAAACGCAATGGCTAATAGCGTCCACCACGTTAATGGTTGGTCAGATTCAATTTCTTTAGCCGCACTTGGGGATGTTTGTTTTAACGTTTTATCCAATGTGACTTCCCCATCAAATAACCTTAAATGTCGCGTTGCATATGGTTCAACTGATTCAAAGCTATGCGAAACCAATAAGACGAGTTTGTCTTTGGCGATTTCTTTTAACAGCTTTAAGATGCTTTCTCCAGTTTTTTTATCTAAGTTTCCTGTTGGTTCATCCGCAATAATAAGGGGCGCATCTTTCGCCAAAGCACGCGCAATCGCAACGCGTTGTTTCTCTCCTCCTGATAAGGTAGAACACTTTTGTTTTTCTTTTCCTTTCAACCCAACGCTTTCAATCATGTTTAAAACATGCGCTTTTCTTTTATCAGGATCATATCCTTTAATAAGCGCAGACATTTCTACATTTTCATAGACAGTAAATGATTCTATAATGTTATAGTTTTGAAAAATAAACCCGATATTATTCTTACGGTATGCTTCCCACTGTGTTTTAGAAAAATAGGCAGTTTCTTGATTTAAGAAAACCATTTCCCCATCTTCATACGTATCAAGTCCACTGATCACATTTAAAAGCGTTGATTTACCGCTCCCTGATTCCCCGGTAATAACGACGAACTCGTTATTTTCAAACGTCAAATCTATAGAGTCTAAGGCTTTTACAACATTGCCTGTTTGATGGTAATATTTTGAGATATTTTTTAACTTAAGCATTTCACCACATCCTATTTAATATTCAAACCCATTATATCACTTTATACCCCCAAGTTTAAAACGTTTTTAGTTATTGCGCAAAATAAAAATCACCGCTTGCTTATAAGCGGTGATTGTGTTAAATGTTTTTAAGATAATAGGATTCATCGTTCCAAGTGGTTTGTTGGAATCCCATTTTTTCTAAGTATTTCTTATGGGCTTCAGATGACGCTTTCATGATGAATTTCGAAAAGCCAGATTGCTTAAATTCCGATTGAGCTTTTTCATAAATATGGGCCCCTGTTTTAAAATCTTGAAATTGTGGGGTCGCATAATCTAAGGTAATCTCAAGCGTATTGTCGTCCGATTTTTGGGCCACAAAAATCCCTGCAGGATTCATGTTTCTAAGCACTAAAAAGCGAAACGTAGCGTCTTTTAAAACCAATTCGTTGACTTTCATGAACTGATTGATATCGCTTTGATAAAATTCAATGAGCTTTTTGGCATATTCCTCATTTTTTTCAAATGGTAAAATTGTAAAATATTCAGTAGAGGTATAGATTTGTTTTAGATAATACAGATTAATAAAAACAATCCCTAAGTTCATAATCATAACAGGATAGCTTCCAATTTGAAGGCCATAAATCGCAAAAATCAATGACCCAATTGTATTAATAATTCGAAGTTTTTTTATAGAACGCATTAATAAACTGATTAATACGGTCAGTGAAGCTAAATATCCAATCCATTCAATATAGTTTTCCATATCTTTATTCTCCTTTTTAGATAATCACGATATTATATCATAGTGTTAAATTTTGTAAACAATAAGTTTGTTCTCTTTTAGTCTATCATAAACACAGGGGTTATTCACAGGAACCATTTACTTACTGAAATATTGGTTTAGAAATGGTAAAATACAATAAAGGATGTGTTTATATGCAGAAAAGACCCCTTACGTTCATGCATTCATTTTTTTATTATTTTCTAATGGCTTTACTCGTCTTATTTGGATATCAATTTAGCTTAAGCCTTCAAGCAAGCATTATTTGGCCTGCGTTTGGGTTCGCTTTTGCATTAATTTTAACGTATGAAAAAAAAGTGCTTATTCCTATAGGGTTAGGAATGCTTAGTGGATACTTATTATATAATGTGGTGATGAATCCTAGTAGCCTTTTAAGTTATATTTACGCATTCGTTTTAAGTATTAATACCCTTGCGATACTTACTTTGGCAGTTATAGTATTTAAAAAATTAAGAAAGCCTGTTTTTGTAACGTTTTATAATCTAATGGTTTTACTCGGTATTTTTATGGTGGTTAGTTTATATTCTGCATTCAGTTCAAATCTCTTTATATATTTTATTGGATATATCGATGCTTCTGAGTTTTTAGACAGCTTAATTGTATGGTTTTTTGGGGACTTTTTTAGTTTAATTATTTTTGGGTTAACGGTAAGTCCATCCCTTGAAAATGACGATACATCGATTACGTTTTTTATGAAAGATAAAGTGGGAAGACATGAAATAATGTTTTATGCCTTTTTGGCATTATTTGCGTTTTTGATGTTCAATGATTATCTTCCATTTGTTGATTATAGTGCATTTAAATATTTGTTTATCCCGTTTGCGATTTATGGCGCCTATCATTTTCAACACCGTGCATTTTATATTGGCGCACTTATATTTTTAATGTTTTTTACATTGTGGCCACCGATTGATTTTTTAAATGCTTCTAGATTTTACATGTTGTTTGATATAAACTTGTTTTTAACCTTCATCGCGGTTTTATATTTCACCTTACAACTTTTATTCAAAGGACTTGAAAAAGAAAGATGTTCTTTAAATGAAACCAACGAAAGATTGAATGATCTGTTTCAATCGATTGATTCGCTTTTTGGATTGAGTGATACCGTCATAGAACATGATGATGAAACATTAAAAAAACAAGCGATTAAAATGTTCCATACCATATTTAATTTATTCAGTGGGATTGATTATGGGTCGTGTGTATTTGTTAAAGATAACCACATTACTTGGATTGATGCGGTTGGGTATGATGTAAAACTTTTAAATCAACTAAGAAGTAATGCCCATGATTTTAAAGGGAAATTAAATAAACCTTTGAAAATTGAACATGCGGAAGAATGGATTAAAACCGATTTTGGAAAAACGTATGAAAACCATGCAAAAAGGCACCCTAAAATCAAAGAAACCGTATTAATGAGTGTCAATATTTCTAAAGATTTCATCTATGAGATGAGTTTTGACATAGATGCAAACTCTGATAAATCATTTAGTGAAAGTATCATGAAATATTTTGAATCATTAAATAATTTATTGAATGGCTTTTATGAAACGCAGATACTGAGTGATGATTACAATGATAAACAAAATGCTATGGTATTGAGTTTGTTAGATATGATAGAGTTATTTGATGAAAACACATCGGTTCATTCTTTGGATGTTGCTATGTTGTGCTTTGAAATTGGAAAGTCTTTTGAGTTAGACACCTCAACCATCAACAAACTATACTGGGCTGGGATTATGCATGATATAGGGAAAATTGGCATACCTAATTCAATTGTCAATAAACCTTCTAAACTTACAATACAAGAATACGAAACGATTAAAAAGCACGTTTACTACAGTTATCAATTACTCAATCACTCTAAAGTTTTAAAACCCATTGCCCAATTGGTGTATACCCATCATGAGCGTTACGATGGAAATGGCTACCCCGAAGGAATTAATGACCAATCCTTAAATTTGGAAGATTATATTTTATCCATTAGTGAAGCCATTGCGGCCATGGCACGAGACAGTACTTATCAACCAAGAAAATCTGTTGGTGAAATCAATGAAATTTTAAAGCAAGAAGCCAATAAAGCCTGGCCAGATTATGTGGTTTCTAATGTTTTGGTATTGATTGAAGAAGGTTTATTGGATCATTTTAAAGACGAAAACACTAAAAAATATCAATTTAAAAACGCTTAGAAATTGTATTCTAAGCGTTTATTTTTTTCTTTTTAAATCTTTAAATCCAACCATGTGCACATCAAACCATTCATAGTTAGAATTTTCATTAAATGTATATTCATAATCAAAAAATTTTAAAAAGGTAAGATAACTTCTACCATGTTTTTCTTCAATATGACCATAAACTATACTGGCATTTTTATTATCATAAAAAAGTTCAAACGTTTTATCTTGATAAGGAAGCGTAGGCCCTTCAATCGATTCAAAACGAAGCAAATCTTGTGAAGTTTGCATTTTAAATTTCCCTTTTTTAAACATTTTCCTGATAAGTGCTATTTTTTCTTCCATAGTCCCTCCTTATGATGCTATAAAATATCTTAAAAGTGTATTGATATGATTGAAAAATATAATGAGATTAAAATAAATAAGCGTTGCGTTAATGACGATCGAACTCAAAATATTAAAGGGATAAACAAAGGGGTTTTTGGGGTCGCTTTCTTTTCTTGAAACAACATAAAATCTAAACGCGATCATTAAAACCATAAGCATTAAACCAAGGGTTAAGGCAACAAACCCTGCGTGTATTAGACTTCTTTGAACCTGATACATATTGACACTTTGCACCAAAACAATATGAAAGGTTGCTAAAAGGTTAACGCCGATACTCAGTACTAAAAATTTACGTTCTGACATAGAGTTTCCCTTTGAAGAAAGCATTAATTACAACAATAATGATTAAGACCCACCATGAAAATAAGTAAACATTTAACGCCGCAAACAAACCAAACGCAACAAAGCTGGTAAATAAGACACTTTGCATCAACCACTGACTCAAAAGACTATCTTTAGGCAACGTATAAAGGAACGTATAGATGATAAAAGGAACCATTATAAACGCATACAATTCTAAAACCCCAAGCATTAAAACCCCGAAAACACCTATACTTATGGCCGTTAAAAACGTTTTAATGTCTAAGGGAAATAACGAATCCCTTTTAATAGGATTAATGAAATACGGAATCAACCCAATGTAAATTAAATATGCTCGGGTAAAATTTTCTTCTAAAAATGCGACTGTTAAATAACTAATTATGAATAAAATTAAGGTGAAACTATAGAGTAATTTTTTAGATGTAACTTTTATGTTGAACATCCATATTAAAGGATTAACCATTAAAATATGCCAAATAAGAGGGTTCGAAGTTATAAATGCATACAGGTTTAACGTTATAAAAATGGTGAAAAATGGCATTGCTATCGACACGGTTTCGATGGGGCGTTTTTTTAATCGTTCTCCATTTAAAACACCAATAAGCGGCAACAACGCTAAAATACTCAACGCAAATATCCACATCGAAAACCCTATGGTAAAAACGAAAAAGGCTATCATCATTAACAATGGTAGAATTGCTTTATAAAGCGGTTTATCGGGATCGTTTAAAAGCTCAAAACAAAGGGCTAATCCAGGAATTGAAAAGATGATCACCCATCCCGGGTGCCATAAATGAAAGAATAAACCTAGTATTAAATAACTAGTTAAAACCAATAAGGGAGATACCACTAAAATTTTATCGGTAAAAGGCATTCTCCTTTTTTTATGAAACCTTTGATTCAAGTCTTCAGTTAATTCCTTGGGCGTTTTTAATGCGTCAATTATTTCTGTTTCGCTTTTCCCTTGTTGTTTTAAAAGACGGATGGATTCTTTAACGTCATGCATATAAGCATCTTTATCATGCTTAAACATTTCATAGCGGTTTAATTTTTGATTTAAAGCCTCTAAATAACGGTCAATCATTGTTTATTCCTTATAAAAGTATCCAAGACCAATAGCACCTGGTCCAGCGTGGGCGCCAACTGCTGGTGTTAAGGGCATGCTTAAAACATCTTTGATGGTTGGATTTTTTTCTTTTATAGTGGTTTTTATATAATCAGACATTGCTTGATTGTGAGCATGACAAATGAAAACTTCTAAATGTTTTAAGGAATTGGTTTCTTCAATAAAACGGTCAATCACACGGTTAACCGCCTTTTTAAAGGTACGTATTTTTTCAATGTTTTCTACTTTACCTTCTTTTGAAATGTGCAGTAATGGTTTGATTTTTAACATGCTCCCAATAAAGCCTTGCGCATTTGATAAGCGTCCGTTTTTCACTAAATAAGCAAGGGTATCGACACCAAAATAAATATGATTATTGGCACGAATGTTATGAAGGGTATGGAAGATGGCTTCAACGCTTTTGCCTTCTTTGGCCATTGCTTTAGCGGTTAAGGTCATTTTTGCTTGAGGGAAGGCAACACTTTTTGAATCAAACGCATGAACGGTCGCTTTTTTTAAGGTGTTCCCCGCACTTAACACTGAATTATAAATTCCACTCATATGACTGGATATGGTGATGACAATAATATCTGTGTATCCCTCTTGTTCTAAACGTTCAAACGTTTCAATTATTTTTCCAAATGGGGGTTGAGAAGTTTTAGGAAAGAGCGTACTATCACTTTTTATTTTTTCATAAAACGCTTCCGCTTTTAATTCTTCGTGATCAATATATTCATCGTCCCCTAAATGAATAATGCTTCTTAATATAGGAATATCATAATCATAGTCCAAGTAATCTAAACAAGCGTTGGTATCCGTAACAATCGCAATTTTTTCCATTTATTCCACCCTTTCAATAATATAATAAATTAAAACAAAGATTAAAACCGATTCAACAATGAAGAATAAAATAGGGTCTAAATCAAATACAATATATAAAAGCCCAAAAAACAAAATGACTCCAAATATAGCAACCGGGACACGTTTATCCATTGTATTTCTTCATTCTATCTAGCGCTTTCAAAATTTCTTGCAAGTAAAAATAATAAATCTGATAAGCGATTTAAATAGCTTCTACAATACGAGAGGTCATCGCGGTCTTTTTGGTTGATAAACCGAACCATCATCCGTTCAGTCCGTCTTGCGACTGTTCTCGCGTAATCAAAGTAAGCGTTCGCTTTAGAAGTGTCGGTGCCTGGTAGATGGAATTTTGGTTCAATGCTTTTTTGTTGGAGTAACTTTGTTTCTTGTTCTTCAATGAATGTAATGTCTTTTTCATTGATTTGTCTTAAAGCTTTATACCGTTCTTGATTGGTTGGATTGGTAGCGATTAAGGAATTAATCGCTTGTAAGGTATTTTGAATTATTTTAATTTGTTCATACTTTGTGTGGTGATAGGTAATCCCTAATAATGCACTCAATTCATCGATGGTACCTAAGGTTTCAAATAATATATCATCTTTTGATAACGATTCATTTGAATAATTTTTTGATTGACCTTTGTCCCCTTTTTTTGTTGAAATATGATCAAGTCTATTAATGCCCATAAAATCACTCCTCTTTTTTATATATATAATACACCACTTATTTAAATTCAGTATAAACTTTTATACTTTTAAATGATTGGCGTAAATATTGACATGATCCCTTCTAAGAACCTTGAAAAATAAGGACGGTTATCCCACACAGCCTTATCTATTTTACTTGAAGCGTTTTTATCCGTTTCAAATTGCATGTTTATTTCACTTACCCCATGATCGACTAAAAGTGTGGTCACTTCAAAATCAATGACAGCACTTCTATTGTCCAAATTATATGAGCCAACCGATGCGACCACTTCGTCGATGATTAAAATTTTTGCATGACAAAATCCTGGGTCATAATGATATACACGAACACCGGCATCTAAAAGACTGCCTACAAATGATTTGGTGACTTTATATACAATGTATTTATCCGGTATCCCTGGGATAATGATGTCGACTTGAATACCACTTTGGGCAGCGGTTTGTAAAGCGGTTAACGTTTCGTGGTCTAACGCCATATAAGGCGTCATAATTTTGATAGATTTTTCCGCGTTATAAATCAATTTTAAATAGAAGTTTCTAATGTGAGCATAAGAAGAATCAGGACCACTTTGTATGATTTGCGTAAGGCCTTTAGACGTTTGTGATACTTCTGGGTAGTATTTTTCATCATTGATGAATTGATTGGTATTATAATAATAATCTTTGAAAAACAGGGCAGTTAAGCTTTTAACTGCGCTTCCCTTAAGTTTTAATTGGGTGTCTCGAAAATAATAAGTATATTCAATAGAGTTATCATATTCATTCGCAATGTTCATGCCACCCGTAAAACCAGTGTGCCCATCAATCACAACAATTTTTCGGTGATTTCTATAGTTAATTCTGGTATTAAATAAAGGAAAATAAATCTTATCGTTAATGATTAAATCAATATGGTTGTCTTTGATTCTCTTTAAAAATTTACGCTTGGTTCGAGCGCTTCCAAGCGCATCGATAATCATTTTAACTTCGATGCCTTGATTGGCTTTTTCAATGAGTAAATTTACAATTTCTTGACTTCTTTGATCGTGTCTAAGAATGAAAAATTCAAAAAGAATAAATGATTCAGCACTTTGAATTGCTTTTTTTAATTCTGGATAAAACTTTTCACCATTTTTTAAAACGTCAACTTGCGTATCGTTTATAAAAGCTTGATGATGCGTTGCGTGATGAATATTTTTTGTTAAGTTTTTAATCCAAGGGCTATAGGCATTCATCTTATCGTCCAAAGTGCCAGGGGGCACTTCTTGTGTTATGTATTGTCCGTTTTTCATAAGGGGGCGTTTACGGAAACGAAATGAATTTTGAAAACTACGGCCAAACGTTAAAAATAAGGTGATTCCTAAAACAGGCTCAAACGTTAAAATTAATAACCAAGGCAGTTTGTTATGCGGAGAACCACTTCTTAAGGTGATCCCTAGCCAAATAATAACAAAGATTAACACGAAAAGGGTTCGTATAACGAACCCTATGATTGATGATATGTCATAGACATCCCATAAAATGTTGAACACAAATTCTAAGAGAAATCTAAATGAGATGGCAATGGTGATAATTAAGACAACAAGTAAATTTTTTCGTAAGTTTTTTTCCATAGAACTACATCCTCAATGATGTATTATTTCGGTTGTTTAATGGTTTCTTCTAACGATGCGATGGCATCAACATCTAATGTGTCAAATGGATTGGCTTCAACCGATGATTTTAATTGTTTGGCATTGTTTTCGTAGTGTTTGAATGTTTCTTTAAGTAACTCATGTTTGCTTTCAATTTCTTTTTGAATGGATTGGTCGAGTTCTTGAATACGGTGTTCATAATTTTCTTCGTTCTTATCTTTGGCTTTAAACAATGCATCTTTGTCTTGTTCAAATCTGTTTTTAAGCGTTTCTAAAGCTTTTTCATGTGCGCTTTGAAGTTTTTCGATTTGGAGTTCAAGTTTTTCTTTTTCTTGTTGAAAATCGTTTTTAAGGACGCTTCTTTTTTGATCTTTATCCGCTAAGGTCGAACGCTTATAGTCTTCAAAAGACGCTTCAAACGATTCAATTTTATCGTCTAGGGCTTGTTTTTGATTGGCTTCGTGCGATTTTAATTTATCGAGCTGTTCTTTTAATAATTTTTCTGATTTTTCTTGTGTCGCATCGTTGTCTTGATTGCGTTTTTTCTTGTAATCAAAAGCTTTTTTGATGGTTTCATCTTTCCGTGATCTTTGGAAGGTATTAAAGAGTTTGGCGCGGTGTTTGATTTCATAATAATGTCCGTCCAAGGCTTCTTTTTCTTTTTGAGCCGATTTTCTAGCGTCTTCGATGGCTAAATTGTATTGATCAGTCGTATGGTAAAGTAAGGTTTCAGCTTCTTCGATGGATTGCTCGCGTTTTTGTTCAATCAGTTCAAGCATGTTTTGATAGGCGCTTTTGGCACTTTCTAATTGTCTTTTTTTAGCGTTTAAGGCTTCTGATTGTTCGTGTTTTAAAAACGAAAGATCTTTTTTAAGTTTTAATACTTTCTTTTTATGTTTATTTTCATCGAGTTCATCGATTTGTTCTTGAATATTGGATCGTTCTTTTGCTTGGTTGGCTAAAAAGGCATCCATAATGGCGCGGTGTTTTTTACGGATCGTTTCTAGGGGCTCTTGATAGATACTTTTTTCTTGTTTATAGGTTGTTTCGATGGTGTCAATCATTTTTTGATGTTCTTTTTCCGCCTCTTTAATCAACGTTTTGTAGTGGTTGGTTTTGAGTTTTAAACGATTGTCAATTTCTTGATAAAAGGCAGGTTTTTTATTTAAAAGCACTTCGCTTTTTAATGCAGCGTAGCCTTCAGAATGCGATTTATAATGACTCATGAGCATGGTTTCGTGTTGGTAATCGATGGCAAAATGTTTCTTTTGTTTTAAATGACGCAGGGTATCGCGGTCAAACTCATATAAGTAATTGAGTTTTGTTGATAAATTATCTAAAGCATTCATATTAAAATCATGGGTATGTTGCATGATTTCTATTTTTGTGTCATGGTCTTTTTGGTAAATATTTTGTGATGTATCAAGTTCTAAAATCTGAATGTCACGGTTTAGTGTCGCTTCGTTTTCTTTCAGGGTATATTTAGGTTGTGCAACTTTTTGTTTGTGTTCTTCTACCATAGTGGTTTCATCCAGTGTAAATTCATAATTCAAATTTTGAATTTTACGGTCTAATTCTATGTTCTTTGTTTGTTTTTCATACTCTGCCAATTTTTTATTTAAAATATTATTGGCTTTATCCAATTCAATGTTGTAATCGTTTTGGATGATTTCACCACGTTTAACAAGCGATAAAATCGTTTGAATCGCCTCTTCTTTAAACGTTTTGAATTTTTGTTTATACGTTTCAATAAAATCATCTTTGGCTTTAAGCTCTGGGTCTAATATTTCTTTTTGTTCGTTAATTTTAGCATCTAAGGCATCGGTATGTTCTTTTGTAAGTTGTTTGATTTTTTTCTCATGATAAGTAACGTTGGGTTTATCATTGAGTTTTTCCGCTTCTTTTTTATAGCTTTCTTGTTTATTAATTGCTTTTTGTTGGGTTTCTTTGAGTTTATTTAGTGCTTTTTCGTGTTTGGTTTTTAATTTTTCAATGGTTTCATCTAGGGGTTTAAGGTGATCTTTATATTCTTTTTTTAAAGTTTGTAGATCTTGTCTGATCTGTTGGAAAGCACTCGTTTTTTCTTGCTTAAGCGCATCCAATGCNGCTTTACGTTTTTCTTCGATGGTTTCGTGTGCTTTGTTGAACGTATTATACGCTTCTTTTTCAATTTTTGAAGCGTTCACCAAGTATTTGTTCGTGTTATCGATTAACTCTTGCATTTGGGTAGAGTGTTGCGTATTGGCACGTTCAATCGCTTTTTCGGTTTGAGCGATGATATCGTTAAATGTTTGATCCGCTTCATTTAAGCTTTGATCAAACGATTTTTTCACTTTATTACGTGCTTGTTTATTATCCAAATCATTTTTTGCTAAAAGGGATGTTTCTTTATCTTTTTGTACCCCATAGTTATGGGTTCTTACATCCCGTTCTTCATCAATGGTTTGTAATTGGCGATGAAAAAGAACCTTCAGTTGATCGCTCAATTTCTGAAAGTGGTTATCAACCGTTTGATGGTTGGTGTCGATGGCTTTTAAACTTTTCGAGATGGATTGATTAATCACATTTCTTATAGACGTAAATTGGTTTCTTTTCTCATCGACCAATGCATCCGTTTTTGCATCTTTTTCAACAACCTCTTTGTAGCGTGTTTCTAATAATCCCATTATATCGTTCATATTTTCACTCATTGCAGATGCCCCCTTTCTTACATTTTAGCATTTTTTGTAATTTTTTTAAGTATTTAATAACTTTTATTCTAAAAAAGACTACGAAATGTCGCAGTCTTCAGTATTTCGTTATTTTGTCAATAAAGCGCATTGAGCCACCGACGAAAGCTTTTGGAAGCTGATGCTTTGTTTTACTAAGCGCTACTTCAATTAAGGAAGGTTTGTTTAAAACGTTTCCTTGTTCGAATACGAACAAATCTTTTTCAATGTTTTTTTCGGCGTATAAGTACACTGCTAAGGCCCCTGAAGCTGTCCCCGTTGCGCTCTCTTCTTCAATGCCTATAACAGGTAAAAAGTTTCTTCCTTGTGCCGTTGCGTAGGATTCTTCCGTTTCTAAGGTGTAAACATATAAACCAGTGCATAAAGTTTCACTACAAAGTTTTTTAACTTTCGTTTTATCTAGCTTTAAACTATGAAGCGTTTTTAAAGAATCGACTTCAACAAATATTTCTTCTATCCCTGTGGAAACGACTTTTATATCGTCACTTAATACTTGGTGGGATTCTAAATTTAATATGTCTAATATTTCTTTTTTCTTCGGACCTTTTTTAATGGTTGGTGCATCCAGTTCTAATAAAACACTATTTGGTTTAATGCGGATGGTTAAAAGTGCATCCATGGTTTCTATGGTATAAAGTTCTTTATCCAATTTATCCAAATTTCTCAATAGATTAAACGCGCCTATGGTCGCATGCCCACACAAAGAAACTTCTGTGGTTGGGGAGAAGTATCTAAGTTTAAGATCTGCTTTTTTTGATGGAAAGATGAATGCTGTTTCACTATATCCAACATGCTTTGCGATGGTTTGCATTTCTTCTTTGGTTATATTGTCTGTATCTAAAACAACCCCGGCTTCATTGCCGCCTTTGTTGCCTTTAGGGAAAGCAGAGACTCGGTAAACTAAACGGTTCATATTATCAACCCCTTTTATAGGTATTGTTAGTATACAGCATTTTATTTCGTCGTGCAATTCCTTTAATTTGATTTATTGCCTTTTGAAAATATGCTATAATTTCAATAAAGGAGTGATCAAGCATGCGGAAATGGTGGATGTATGATGAAGTAAAAGCCAGTTTTTTTGGTTTGATGATGATGCTTGTGATCGGCCTTGAAGGATTTTTTATTCCTGAAGACTATACGTTTGCGCTGCTTACTTTAGGTGTCCCTATAGGGGTAAGTATTGCCATTCTTTTTAATCGCACGTTTTATCTGTTTATATTTTGTGGGGCGCTTTTTGGGTATTTTTTCAAAGGGGAAGTCTTTTTATCGCTTGCTTTGAGTGAAAATATTATTGTTGCGTTTTATAAATCTTTATTATTAATGGCTTTGATAGAAATTGGGTTACGCTTATATAAAGCCTATATCCACACATTCATCGTCTCAAAAAAATACTTGTATGCGCTATATGGTTTTATTGGATTTGCGATAGCGCT
>SL_7KL_010_BRINEDRAFT_10000437_pt1 | contig 19706 bp, 14 predicted proteins | sample SodLak_010_BRINE_FD_10663 | JGI IMG/M metagenome (IMG submission 10663)
AAACGTGTTATTGCCAATGGTGGCACGGACTTCCCAAATATCGTCCGTGCTTTTGAGCTTTTTCAGGTACTGAGTAGGCACCTTTTCCAGATCCCGAACCACACGTAATGTCCAGGCAATCTTTTTGGACTGTTTTTGAGGAAGATCGTTTAAAAAATCTTCCACCGGACAATTACCAAATTCGGTTCTATAGAAATTAATAACGCGCATTAAACTAAATTAGCATATATGCGAACATTGTCAAGTAAAAAATTTGGGTGATGAAGCTGAGAAATGTTTAAAAAGGAGAGTGCTTATAGAGAAACATAACGGTTCGGTGTTTCTGCGGCCGGGCTACCAACTCAAAAGTTCAGCGAAAAACCTGAACCGGTCCGCAGGAAACACTGGTTATACCGTAAACTACTTTCTCGACTTCCAATATTCGGGCCTGCGACTCAAATGCATCACAGCATTAATTGTGATCATTTTATTTGAGACATCATAGATGAGGCCATATGGAAATCTGTTTAATAAAATCCTGTGGTCTTCTTTGGTGATGATCGTCCCCGTTTCAGGATGAGAGAGAATGAGTGAAATAGCAGCTTCGACTTCATCAAGAAACTCTTCGCCCAGTCCCTCAGACTTATCTTCATAATATTCAATAGAACTGGTTAATTCTTTGGCCGCTTCCGGGTGATATTGAAAAGTCACTTTTTAAGGATTTTTCTGGCTTCTTTATGAACTTCTTCTCCCGACAAAGGAGATACCTTGCCTGATTTGATTTCTTCTTTTCTGCGAGTTACTTCATCAATCCATGCCTGTTCAATATCAGAGTCGATCTCTTCATCCAAACTTTTGATAAGCCGTTTGGCAAGTTCCGCCCGCCGCTTTTTGTCCAATTCGAGGGCTGAATGTTCTATCTCTTTAAAATTAGTGATCATGACTTTCAAAATTGAGTTTATATGCTAATCTATTGAAAAACGAACAAATCTGATAATTATTAATTAGCGACCATTACCCGGCCAAAGTAAATCACCAAAATTTCCAGTTTCCAATCTCATCTTTAAGCCAAACGATGAAGTTGTCTCCGACAATCCAACCAAGAATTGAACAGACCACCAGGAAAGCGAGAAAGAATAAATTGTTAAACAAAACGACAACTGATCCTGAGCCTGTGAAAAAATAGAACACCTGAACGAGCACAATTCCCAAAACGATTGCATACAATGCATTCAAAAATCTTGAAAAGATCGAAGTTTCAGCAACCAAGGAGTTTTCATCAATTTTTAGTTCTGAATGATTTCCTTTTCTAGAGGCCATAGTTGTAGATGATTAAATTGGTTATTACGGTATAACGGATGGAGCATAACCGGCGCTACATCCATGAACTTAAAAAAACGATGATATGAGTAATTCAAAAAATAACAAGGAAAAGGACGCGGTAGCGTCCGCCGTTGATGCGATTGTTACCCCGCAGCGGTTACTGGTGAGTAATATTACATGGTTTGGAAGCCCAGCTTGCCTAATGTGTGATGGTAAATGCGAAAAAGCTTGGGGAATAAATGCGCGACCGCAAATAGAGTTTGATGAGAATGAGCCTGATGACACGGCTTATTTTCCTGACCAAGAGTTAGGTGAAGCTCCAAAAGACCCCGGTACTTATGAAGGTGGGCATGGAAAGCCACAAGATTATGATGATGTGGAAAGGCATAACAAGTGGTGCGCCAGAGAGTGTGAACGATCAGTTATTTTAGACAAGAAGCACCAAGAGATTGAGATGCACGATTGGTCTAAGAAGCTATACAACCAACCGTGGAAACATGAAGCTGCGGGGTAACATGTATTTACCGGCACAATTATAGATAGTGCTGTTGTCCGATAATAATCCAATCATATTATCAAAGCAAATAAACACAAGGTTTTGCCCGAATAATATTTATCGGCAAGATCAGAATGTCCGAATAAAACGCCGATAAAAATCTTCAGTTTTTTTGTAAGGATGTTCCTTTTTTCCCTTCATACATATAAAAAGCGTATGAAAGAGAAGAAATTGTTAACCCGGCTTAAAGAAGAGATTCGGCGTAGAAATTATAGTTACAGTACCGAGAAAACCTATTCTCAGTGGATTGTCAGATTTGTACGATATCATGACCTGACTCATCCTAAATATCTGAAGGAAAAGGATGTGATAAACTATCTGAACTACCTGGCAAATGATCTGAATGTGGCAGCCTCTACACAAAATCAGGCGTTGTCTGCCATTGTGTTTCTCTATTCCCACATACTCAATCAACCACTTCAACATCTCGACAAACTGAAAAGGGCAAAAAACCCAAAAAGACTCCCGGTCGTTCTAACGGAACGGGAGGCGATGACGGTCATTCAATCCCTGGAAGGTGTGCCCCGCCTGGTTGTGAGTCTTCTCTACGGTTCAGGGTTGCGAATTTCTGAAGCTCTGAGGCTCAGAATTCTGGATCTTGATTTAACCTACAGGCAGATTACGGTCCGTAATGGAAAGGGTTTACGGGACAGGGTAACCATGATACCGGAGTCGATGATCCATAAAATTCAACATCAGATTGAAAAAGTGAAAAAGCTTCATCAAAAAGATTTGGCTAAAGGTTTTGGTGAAACCCTTCTTCCAAATGCTCTTTCACGGAAGTACCCGAATGCCGCGAAAGAAACGCGGTGGCAATATCTGTTTCCATCTAAAAAAAGATCGGCAGATCCTCGATCAGGTGTCCGCCACAGATATCATATTTCACAGCGGGATATAAGACGAGCCGTGCGTAGAACTCTCAGCAATTTAGACATTCAGAAACACATAACCCCGCATACATTTCGTCACTCGTTTGCCACACATTTGCTGAAAAACGGCTACGATATCCGCACCGTCCAGGAGCTTCTTGGCCACAAGAGCGTAAAAACAACGATGATCTACACGCATGTTCTGAATCGGGGAGGAAAGGGAGTTAAAAGTCCTCTCGACCAGGGATGAGAAAATAAAAAACCCGGACTGATGAGCTCGGGTTTTGAATTCGCTTTAATTTCTTGCTGGAAGAAATAGGTCAAGCAGTAAATATCAAAAAGCAGTGGTTTAAGACAAAACTACAACCACCCCCTGCCCCTCCTTTTTTAAGGATGGGAATTTTAGATATAGTTTAAAAAAGTATATAAATGATGCTGATTTCTAACGGGGTAAAGCGTAAAAAGCCCGTTGGACGAAAAGTGTGCATAAAAAAACCCGGACTGATGAGCCCGGGTTTTCGAATTCGCTTTAATTTCTTGCTGGAAGAAATAGGTCAAGCAGTAAATATCAAAAAGCAGTGGTTTAAGACAAAACTACAACCACCCCTCACCCCTCCTTTTTTAAGGAGGGGATTATTTGGTGTGCTATACTACATCTATCATTGAATTCTGCATTAGTCACGTGTTGGAATTGGTGCATCCCAATGCGGCATCTCCGCGGATGCATCGCCCGTCATCAGGTATGTATCAAACCACTCAAGCATGCGGTAGTTGTAATCAAACTTGGAGGCAGCACGGGAGTTACCGTGCCCTTCACCGGGATACCAGACCAGGCGAACGGGAACGTCCGGACGGCGTACCTTTATGTGACGGTAAAGCTCGAGCGACTGTGCGGGGTGTACACGTGTATCGTTGGCACCGTGCATAATCAGAATGGGTGTTTCCGCGCGGTCCACCCAGTAGATCGGGCTTCGCTTCAGGTAGTCCATCCATTTTGCGTCAGACTCCCACATGCGCTCCCGGGAGTGTACAAGGTAGAGTTCGTTCGGAATGTCGCTGGTTCCCCATTTCGAGAGGTTGTTGCTAATTCCCACAAACATGACGGATGCGGCAAAGCGATCGCTGTAGTAGGTGCTCATCCATGCAGATGCGTAACCTCCATAAGAACCGCCGGTTACTCCAATCCGGTCTCCATCGGCAATTCCCCGGTCGATCAGGTAATCCACGCCGTCAACCACATCGTCAAACTCTTTTCCGGCAAGATCAGCCTGGCTGCTGTAGACAAATTCAACGCCACGTCCGGTACTTCCGCGATAGTTTGGATAGAAAACAGCGTAACCCTTGGCAGCTGCCATCTGTCCCGGCATGGAGTATCCGGTCAACCAACCATTGCTGTAGTGCGCTTCCGGTCCGCCATGAACAACGGTGATTACAGGCACACGGGTTCCGTTCTGGTAGTTGGTTGGATAGATGAGCATTCCTTCAATTTCAAACTCACCGTCGCGGGCAGTGTACCGAACCACTTCCTGGCTGCCCAGTTCAACCTCTTCGAGCCACGGATTGTGGTTGGTAGCTTTTTGTGGCTGCGCATTTCGTGCCCGGCTCAATGTATACACTTCGTTAGGATGTGTGGGTGAACTGGCTACAAATGAGATCATCCCGTTAGATGCACGGGAAAATGATGAGATGGCATGAGCATCAGCATTGAAAAGCACGTTCTTGTTGGACCCGTTCGGCCGAATGGTTCCAAGCATGGTATTTGTGCCCTGGCTGGCAAGAAAGTGAATTTCGTTATTGGATGTCCACTTAATCTGCTCATATTTTCCTTCAAAACCCTCATCAATATTCTCTGGAGTTCCGCCTTCGGCAGATACAATTTTAAGACGTCCGTCTATCGGATCGTTAATATCGTACGCGGTTCTCAGGGCAAGACGTTCACCGTTTGGACTCCAGGTAAACTCACCCAGTTTCCCTTCGTTGTTGACTTCCGCAATGATGTCGCGTGTACGGTAATCGACAATGAAAATCTGCTGTGCCATAAATGAGTCGTCTACAGTTGGAGTTGGTGCAGCGGAAACAGCAATTTTGCTTCCATCAGGACTCCACTCCATCATGTAGATGGAACCGTCCACGTTTAACTGATGCGGATCGTGGCCTTCAACATTTACATTGGTGATGTAACCCTTCCGGTTGGTTTGATTCTCTTCATATACATCGGCGGTGTATGGAAGCGGTGAAGAAGATTGCTCAGGCGCTTCAAACGCGGTAAAAGCCACGTGATTTCCATCGTGATGCCAGGTGTATGAGACAATATTACGGTCAAAGTTTAGAATCCGAACCGCCTCTCCTCCATCCAGCGGAAGCTCATAAAGCGCACGGCCGTTATCTCCGTCTCGGCTGGTCAGGAATGTAACGCTGTTGTGATTTGGCCTAAACTGAACGGAAGCTACTGAACCGAATGTGTAATACGGTTTGGTTGTTCCTTCAGCCACATTTAGTACATAGAGATGGTTGCTGTTAGGAGCATTCTCTACGTAAGGATCAGCAGGTACACTCAAAGTATAGGCAACGCTGTTTCCATCGTCAGAAATTACGGTACTGGTCACATTCTGAATCTTGGCAACATGCTCCGGAGTTAATCCCTGGGCATGTAATACAGAAAATGACAATATAAGTGTAAACCCTATCATCAGGCCGAAAACTTTAGCCATTTTTGATCGATAGGGAGTCGTATCAGGTACTCTCAAAGTCATAGTTTTATTCTTTTTGTTACGGTTTAATTGGTACATAACTAAAATATAACGAAAATGGGCAAGAGCTAAATACACGGAATGAAAATGTGTGCTGAATACTCATTTTTTGGTTTTGAGGTTTACTATTTTAGAAGGAGAAACTGAAGAAATTCAATGTTATCAAATGACCTGAAATAGTTCACATCATGAGAAATAGTACACTTGCAGTTCTGATTATGGTACTTTTTACGGCTTGCCAAACGTCGAACCATACCGTAGACCACTCCAACAATACACTCTACTCTACACTCTGGATACAGACAGCTGCAGAGTATGAGGCGCTCTCCTACCAGGCATATAATACCGCAGAAACCCTGCTGCCCGTTGCTGTGGAAGATTCATCCTGGACGGCCTCACTGGAACAGGAAGATCCCTATTTTGACAAGCCTCCTGCTATTATTCTGGATCTGGACGAAACAGCCATTGATAATTCGTTTTATGAAGCCCGGGTTATCCTCGATAAATCGGGATTTGATAACGTAACCTGGAACAACTGGGTACGTGAGGCTGAAGCCGAGGCGATTAAGGGTGCCGTGGAGTTTACCAATTATGCAGATGATCTGGGAGTGGCTGTTTTCTACATCACCAACAGGGATGCAGAAGTGCAACCCTATACCGAACAAAATTTGATTGAGCTGGGCTTCCCTGTAAAAGAGGGTTCGGTGATGAGTAACGGCGGCCGCCCTGAATGGACTTCAGCTAAAACGGAACGCCGTAAGCTTGTAGCGGAAAATTATAGAATTGTGATGCTCTTTGGTGATGACCTGAACGACTTTGTACCGGCGCGCGGAATATCTATCAACGAACGAAAGGCTCTGGCCGAACAATATTCAGATCACTGGGGGGTTAAGTGGTTTGTGTTGCCAAATCCAAATTACGGTTCCTGGGAACGGGCACTCTATATGGGCGACGAACAGACTGAAGAGGAGGCGCAGCAAACTCGACTCAATCTATTGAAAGATAAACGTAACTAAGCTGCACAGAATTTAACAATTCCTTTATTCGACTTTTAACTGCGGAGTTCGTTTTTTAAGAGTTGAAAGATTTAGAAAAAATTTACTGTCAATAACTTATAAATCCATCTATTCATGAGTAAGAAAGGACTTAGCCGTTTAGAATTTTTGAAAGCCGGAGCCATGTCAACCGCCGCATTGGGAACCGGGGCTCTCGGGCGCACATTCCAAAAAGCTGATACTAAAAAATCATCTTATGGTGATGCCAAAAATGTAATTTTTCTGGTTGTAGATGGAATGAGCGCGGGCACACTTGCGCTTGCCGATCTGGTAAAGCAACGTCAATACGGTGAGAAAACAAACTGGATTAAACTTTATGAATCAGACCGTGAGTACCACCGCGGTTTGATGGACATGGCATCCTTAAACTCCGTGGTTACCGGCTCTGCGTCGGCAGCTTCCTCATGGGGTTCCGGGCACAGAATTAACAATGGGGCCGTAAATATGGGACCAAACGGCGAAGTGTATAAAACAATTTGCGAGATTTTCCGCGATGCCGGCAAAGCAACAGGCTTGGTTACCACTACAAGAATTACTCATGCAACTCCATCAGGGTTTGGTATTAATATGCCGGCGCGTGGGATGGAAGATGAAATTGCAGAACAGTACTCAGAAAGAAACTACGATCTTTTGATGGGTGGCGGTGACCGATTCTTTTCGGCGGAGGAACGGTCGGATGGAAAAGATATCTATCAGATATTTGAACAGAATGGGTACACCGTTGTAAAAAATAAAACAGAATTGAGCCGGGCGACCAGAAACAGCAAGTTGCTCGGTATTTTTTCTAAAGAGCATCTGCCCTACAGTGTAGACTATAACACGCTTCCCTCTATTCAGGAAAATGTCCCAACCCTGGCTGAAATGACAAGTACGGCTCTCGACAGGCTGAGCAGGAATGACAACGGCTTTATTCTTCAGGTTGAAGGCGGTCGTGTGGATCACGCGGCACACGGTAACGATCCTGCCGGATTGATTTACGATCAGATTGCGTTCGACGATGCGATTAAAGAGGTGATGGATTTTACCGACGGCCGTGATGACACTCTGGTTATCCTGACGACAGACCACGGTAATGCAAATCCGGGATTGAGCGGGCTCGGTTCCGGCTATGGGGATTCACCCGGGATGCTGGAAACAATCCAAAATTACCGCCACAGTTTTGAGTGGATGTATGGTGAGTTGGGCTATCACTGGTCAGATGATTCATTGGATGGTGTGACGGTGAAACAGCTCATGGACCTGGTGGAGTATGCCATGAACACAAAAATCACCCGTGAAGAGGGATTGATGCTGAAGCGATCGTTCCAGGGTGAATTCAGATCTCCATTTAGAAACAGGCAGCAACCTGCAGGGGTGCTGTCGGGGGTACTGGCCAATTACAACGGTATTAATTTCATCAGTACCAGCCACACGGCAGACTATGTAGAGATTGCCGCCTGGGGGCCAGGAAGCGACCGGATTCCAACATTTGTGCGTAACACCGCCCTCTTTGACCTGATGGTGGATATGGCTGATGTTCGCGCTTATGCCACAGGGTAAATTTACGATCCTCGTCAGACGGCTTCCCGCCGTCCGACGAATGGTTCATTTGGCATCTGTGACATAGACCTCCCCTCTAGCCTGTCCCGATTGATTCGGGAAGAGGGGATTGAGGGGTGTGTTCAAAGCTTTGGTTGAAATATCGAAATCAAACGATTCACTCGGATTACTATCAAAATTGGACCATGAGTCGTACCGCCTCATCTAAATTCTTCACTTCAATCAACGCTCTCTATTCGGCGGGGAATTGTGTGCTCTTGTTACCCCGGGTTTCACTGTGCTTCACCCGGGGCTATGTTCGGGCGCTCCTTTGGAGCTGAATAACGGGTACATGTAATATTTCTCGTTTGTTGAGCTATCGTGAATGTTTACCTCTCTTGAAATGCACTGATGGCATACCAAATCGTGCTCTGTAAGAGCGATCAGATCGTAGCCCAAAGCGTAAGCTTGGGGTGTGAATGAGGCACAAAGTGTTCCGCCGAAAAGAGTGAAGAATTTGGAACGACAATCAGAGTAGAGGCGGTTCTGCAGGTGTTTTTTCAATAACTTCCATAAATGATCATTAATGGGAGCAAAAAAAGAATTGTGCCTTGTTCTCTGCGAAACTCTACGAATTCGTCGGCCCCGAATGCTCTTTTAGACTTCCTCAAGAAAGTTTTGTTGGTTTAAACCAATAAAAACCTACCAATCCCCGACAGATAGTTTATGCTTTGCTCCGGGTAAAACCCAAACTTCGAATCAAACCTGTCGGGGCAGGTAGACCGGATAACCCAAATAGTATGCAACCATTACGATTGTAAAAGAGTCGGGATGCGGCCTACCATTGGCAGGTTCTTCACTAGAGTATTCATAAAATACAGGATTCATGATGGAACTTACAATTACATGGCGATTTGTTGTGGGAATCGATATTTCAAAACAATACCTGGACTGCTATCTACTAGACCGTAAGACTGGCCAGGGATGGGACCGAAAGGTGCTCAACGCTAAGGAAGGATTCGACCAGCTTGGCCGGTGGCTGAATGAGAGGCAGGTAGAATGCACCCAGACGATCCTGATCAGTGAACACACCGGCCGCTACGGGGAGCATCTGCTGCGATGGACCACGTCCCAAGAGTGGGCGCACGCCGTCGTGAAGACCACGGCACTGGAAAAAGTAACCCCTGATCATCACCGCAAAGATGATCGCTACGATGCCCGGGAATTGGCGGACTACGGAGCTCGCTTCAGTGATCAGCTAACCCTGAGTAAAGCCCCAAAACCGGCCATAGGTCAACTCAAGCGGCTTCAGGCCGAACGTCGAAAGATGGTTGACCGACGGGCAGCCCTGAAAATTAAACTCACCGAAGCCGATATCCACGATGCAGACATGGACCAATTAACTAGCATGTGGACGCAACAGATCAACCTGCTCAGCCAACACATTAAACGCCTTGAGGAATCAATGGACGAGTTGATTAGCCAGGATGAAGCTTTAACGGCTCGCCATCAAATGATAAGAACGGCTCCCGGAATCGGCCCGGTAATCGGACGATTTTGGCTGAGTTTGTTTACCGGAGAAGAGCACTTAAATGCCCGGAAAATCTCTTCTCGGTTTGGATTTGCTCCTCACGGGCGCCGTTCCGGGAGTTCGATAAAAAGCCCGGATCGCTCTACCGGTCATGGAAACTCTGAAATGCGCAAACTCATGCACCAGGCTGCTCGTAGCGTAGCCAACCACAAACCTCACTATCGTGAGTATTACAAACGAAAACTCGAGGAGGGGAAACACGAACTGCTCGTCATCAATAACATCATCAATAAATTAATTCGTTTGTACTGCGCCATGTGGAATAATCAATCAGAATATGACCCGAACCATATCCAGAATATGAAAGAACAATGGAAAAAATCAGCCTGATTCACTTGATTTAGTCATAGTATTCGAAGTGACGTATCTGTTTCTGTGACTTAAATGACTAAATTTCGTCAGTTCGAGCTTGTCGAGAACTTGTATTACCTGGAATAAGCTTCTCGATTACATTCGTCGCAAACTCCTCATTGCACACGAAGTGACGTACTATATTCGAAAAAACAACCCGGCAGACTTTCGATCCGCCGGGCTGAAAAAGACTAGTCTATCGATTGCTAAATCAGGAGCACCCGGTCGTTGATCCACACGTTATGCACTTTTGGCATGTCCCATTACGGATCATCGTCATGCTCCCGCACTCGGGGCAAGAGTCGCCTGTATAACCAAGCTGTTTAGCTCGATCGTAGTCGCTTTCTGCTTCGTCTTCAAGTTCTACTTTTGCCGCACCCTCGGTTTCGGTAACCGGATGTTTTTTCTGCTGTACTTTCTTCGCTACCTGCTCTTCAAGCGCATCCTCTTCGGATGGACGCAGTTTCCGGGTCATAATCTCTTCGGGAGAGACGTGAGCCAGATCATCCCGTTCAAGATAGGTCACAGCCAATTCGCGAAAGATGTAATCGATCACGGAGGTGGTCATCTTCACATGAGGACTTCCCGCTACCATACCACTCGGCTCAAACTTGGTGAATACAAACGCATCCACAAACTCTTCGAGCGGAACGCCGTGCTGCAGACCCAGTGAGATGGAGATCGCAAAGCAGTTCATCAAGCTTCTGAACGCTGCTCCCTCACGATGCATGTCGATGAAAATCTCACCGAGCTGACCGTTCTCATACTCACCGGTTCTCACATAGACGCTCTGTCCGCCAATCTTCACTTTCTGCGTATATCCGCTTCGTCTGAACGGCAATCGCTGACGACGGGCCACATATTTGTGAATGATCTTCTCGGCGGTTTTCACCACGTTATCCTGAGCGGCCATACTTGCTGCATCATCATCTTCGTCCTCAAGCTCTTCCAGAACATCACTCATGGAGTTGAGCGGCTGACTCAGTTTCGAACCGTCTCTGTAGAGAGCGTTCGCTTTCAGCATCAGCTGCCATGAGAGCATGTACGCATCTTTAATGTCCTCAACGGTTGCCTCGTTCGGCAGGTTGATCGTTTTGGAGATCGCACCGGAGATGAACGGCTGTGCCGCCGCCATCATGTTGATATGTCCTTTCGCGGAGATGTAGCGTGTACCGGTTCGGCCGCACTTGTTCGCGCAGTCAAAAACCGCCAGGTGCTCATCTTTCAGGTGAGGGGCTCCCTCAACCGTCATGGTTCCGCAAACATAGTCGTTCGCTTCCTGAATCTGATCTTTGCTGAACCCGAGGAACCGAAGCATATCGAAGTTAAAGTCAGACAGCTGCTCTTCGGTAATTCCGAGAACATCATTGCAGAAATCCTCGCCGAGTGTCCACTGGTTGAAGGCAAATTTGATGTCAAAACTTCCGGGCAGTGCTTCATTTACGGCGTCCAGCTGCTTGTCGGTAAATCCTTTCTCTTTCAGCGATTCCGGATTGATGTGAGGACAACCGTCCAGGGTTCCGTACCCTTTCGCGTAGTTGATAATCTCATCAATCTGCTTCGGCTTGTACCCGAGGTTCTTCAGCGCAAGCGGCACACTCTGGTTGATAATCTTGAAGTAACCGCCGCCGGCCAGTTTTTTGAATTTCACAAGCGCAAAGTCAGGCTCAATTCCCGTGGTATCGCAGTCCATCACAAGACCGATGGTTCCGGTCGGTGCAATCACGGTTACCTGAGCATTTCTGAATCCGTGCTCTTCACCCAGCTTCACGGCTTGATCGGCATCCTCACGGGCCGCTTTCAGCAGATATCCCGGACACTGATTAGCATCAATTCCTTTCGGCTTGATCGTCAGGTCTTCATACTCCTCGGGAGCCACGTTGTAGGCTGCTCTTCTGTGGTTGCGCAGTACACGCTGCATGTGCTCCTTGTTTCGCTCATATCCTTCAAACGTGCCCAGCTCCTTGGCCAGTTCGGCGCTTGTAGCATACGATTTCATGTGCATGATGGCCGTGAGTGAACCCGCAATGGCGCATCCGCGCTCACTGTCGTACGGCGCACCCTGAACCATCAGCGCAGCACCCAGGTTGGCGTAGCCGAGTCCGAGTGTTCTGAATATGTAAGACAATTCCGCAATCTCTTTGGATGGGAACTGTGCCATCAGAACGGCAATCTCCAGAACGGTAGTCCAGAGACGCGTGGCGTGGCGGATCGACTCCACATCAAACTCTTTGCAATCCTCATCTTTGAAGAATTTCATCAGGTTGAGGGATGCGAGGTTACACGCGGTGTTGTCGAGGAACATATACTCCGAGCAAGGGTTACTCGCCTTGATCGGTCCGTCTTCAGGACAGGTATGCCACTCATTAATCGTGTCGTGGTACTGCGTTCCGGGATCGGCACAAGACCATGCCGCGTACGAGATCTGATCCCATAGATCTCTTGCCTGAAGCGTCTTCATCGGCTCCGGCTCACGATTCTCTTTCTTGGCATTTTTCAGCTCCACACGTCCGTAGAGGTTCCACTCATCATTATCCACAACGGCTTTCATAAAGCTGTTGGGTACTCGGACGGAGTTGTTGGAGTTCTGCCCGCTCACCGTCATATAAGCTTCGGAATTCCAGTCGGTGTCGTAGGTATCAAATTCAATATCGGTGAAGCCCTGCGCGGCAAGCTGAATCACGCGCTCGATGTAGTTCAGTGGCACCTGGTGCTGTTTCGCCTCTTTAATGGTACGGCCCAGTTCCTTGTTTTTCAACGGATCACGGCTAATGGCACCGTTGTAAGACTGCCCGTCTACGTCAACCGGCTTGTGGCAGAGATTGATAATTCGTTTCAGATACTTCTCAGAAATTTTTGAACCGGTTACAATGGAGGCTACTTTCTGCTCCTCGCGTACCTTCCAGTTGATATACTCTTCAATATCGGGGTGATCCAGATCGAGTGTTACCATTTTGGCAGCTCTTCGTGTGGTACCGCCTGACTTAATTGCACCTGCTGCACGGTCACCGATCTTCAGAAAACTCATCAAACCGGAGGATTTTCCGCCACCGCTCAACGGCTCACCTGAACCGCGCAGAGCAGAAAAGTTGGATCCGGTTCCGGAACCATATTTAAAAAGTCTTGCTTCACGAACCCACAGGTCCATGATTCCGCCTTCATTCACCAGGTCATCATCCACGCTTTGGATAAAGCATGCATGCGGTTGCGGATGCGTATATGCATCTTTCGATTTGGTGAGTTTGCCGGTTTTGCCATCCACATAGTAGTGTCCCTGTGCAGGACCGTTTATTCCATACGCCCAGTGAAGTCCGGTATTGAACCACTGCGGACTATTTGGAGCCGCCATCTGGTTTGCCAGCATATGGCAGAGCTCATCGTAAAAAACCTTTGCATGATCTTCGGAATCGAAATAGTCGTGCTTCCATCCCCAGTAGGTCCAGCATCCTGCCAATCGGTGAAACACCTGCCGGCTGTCGATCTCATGAGAATAACGCTCCTCTTCATCCATCTTCTTGAGGGCTTTCTCATCAGGCTCAGACCGCTGCAGCCACTTCGGCACTCCCTTCTCTTCAATCTTTTTCAGCTTTGCGGGTACACCTGCTTTTCGAAAATATTTTTGAGCGATGATATCGGTTGCCACCTGCGACCAGGATTTAGGAACTACAACATTCTCCATTTTAAAGATGACAGAACCGTCGGGATTTTTAATCTCAGACTTTCTCTTTTCAAATTTGATGGAATCAAATGGGGTTTTCCAGTCTGCTTTCGTGTATAGTCGGCTAAATTGCATAGGTGTTACTCCTTAACTTGTTCTTAACGTATTGGATTACTAATTCTTTACTTCTTGTGGGATGACATTTGGGGTTGTTCTCTTCAACCGGCAATTGCTAAATATTGTGCTTGGTAATATATCCGAGCGGAGGTATGACAGCAAGAAAAAATTCAATTACTTTTCCACAGATCCGCTGAGTTATCCACATTAGAAAATGTTGGATAAAAAATTGAATTTTAACTTGACAACCAATCCAACCGAATGAAGGGCGATCCTATCTTTCTTAGATCCATTTATAGAGCCCGGATACGATATCAACACTCCTCTGTGGATAAATACCCCTGTTTTGAGGTGTTAATGCTGAATTTATGAGTTATCCACAATTTACCCGAGTTATCCACACTAAGGTGTAATTGTCACAAATCCTATGTTTTTATTGTATTGCGAGATATTCGTTTTCAACATCTTCTATTTCGCAGACAGCGATAGGTTTGCGACTATTTCAATATTTACTTTCAATTACAGGTACACTCACTAAGTATATTTTTTCATACATGATTACCGCTAAAGGATTCAAACAACGACACCTTCCGCCGGAGGCAGAAAGTGTCGTTATATTCTCTACAGATCCAAACTATCATTATAATCGCGATCAAACGTTATACGTATAAATACTTAGACTGTGTACCGCAATTTACATTATGGATTAAAACCAAATCGGGCAGTAACCAGGTATGATCTTCCGGGCAGCGGGTACCCGTCAATGAATTGATTCTGACTGTCTCCAAGATTGCGAACACGAGCTGTAATACTAAATCGGTATCGATCAAACGGTATCACTACCCTGCCAAAAAGATCGGTTTCGGTAAAAGAGTTCAGCGGATCGGCCAGAGTATTATCCTGTGTGGTATAGCGCTCACCGGTATAACGTATATCCGTACCGGCCGTTATATTTCTCCAACTGAGATTCAGGTGAGCCCGGTGCGACCATTCAGGTACATATACCAGCTGACCACCTTCTGCCCCGGGATTTGTTTCATCTTCTCTGATGGACGCATCGGTATAGGTGCTCCCTCCTTCCACGGTGAGAGTTACATTTGATGAAACCCTGAGATCATTTTTCAGGTTTAACTCAAATCCTTTAGTTTCAATCTCATTCACATTTCGAACAGAGAGGCCGGCCTGGCCAAATACCCAGAGAATACCATCTGTTTGTGTTCCCGTAAATCCATTGATCTCCGCTTCAAAACGTCCGGTTTCATAACGGTGGATGGAAAGGACACCCAGTTCAGTTTTATAGTTTGTTTCAGGGTCCAGGTCCGGATTTCCGGCATTCGGCCAGTAGAGATCGTTCAGCGTAGGCGCAACAAAGTTACGGCTCCATTGTCCCCTTAGAATCAAAGCGTCTTCAAACAGGTTGTAGTTGGCTCCAAATGAACCGCTGATGGCATCACCGGCTGTTTCGTAGTAGTCGTAACGGATCCCGCCAAAAAATCTCAATGACTCGCCCGGCTGCCATTCACCGTTTAAGCGGTAGGCAAAATTGAACTGCGATTCATTCTGCTCAAAATTTGTGCTCTCCACACGGTTTACCAGAAACTGTGCAGATTGATCGGTTTTCAGGTTACTCAACCACTGCTGATTCCAGCCAATCTCATTAGAAAAGGATTTGATANTTGTCTCGCTATCAATGCCAAATGCTTCGTCTGTATAGTCTGTATCGGCATCACTATAGATAATGTTGCTATAAAGCCGGCTGTTATCGAATCGATATTCAATATTTGTGGCTGACCGAAGCGCCCGGTCGTCCTGAACCGCAGTCTGGCTCGGGAAATTCAGCGATCCGGGAGACTGATTCTCAACGTCGTAAAACCAGAGCGTTGTTTTTAAAGACAGCGGCTCCGTCTCATATCCCGCATTCAAAAGAGCATGGTAAGCCTCTACCCTGTTGTTTTCACGGTTTTGGGTCTCCCCTTCATTTTCAAATTCAAAATCGTTATCTGAAGTTTCGCGCTGCAGAGAAAGGCCGGCGTGCCATTCACCCGATCGGTGGGTCAGATTTACACCTTGTACATTTTGCCCGTAGCTCCCAAGAGTCTGCCATGCTGAGTAGTTACTTGCAGCTGCTCCGGAATCGAGGTAGAGTGTACCTCCGGCTGCTGAGCTTCCGTAGGCCGTACTGCTGTTGCCGGCACTCAGCTCCATAGAGCGAATAAAATTAGACGGCATCAGGGTAAGATCAAAAACACCATTTACCGGATCATTAAGGTTGAAATTATTCCAGACAACCTGGGTTCTACCCGGGCTGAATCCTCTCAGCGAGAGGTTAGAGAGACCGCCCGGTCCATATTCACGAACTACGGCCGAGCTTCTTTTACCGATCAGTTCGGCGATGCTACCCGTGCCGTAAATTTCAAGATCATCAGCAGAAAATCGTGTAACGGATATCGGCTGGTGTTTGCGTTCGGCATCAAAACGGGTCGACTGAACCGTAATCTCTTCCAGTGTAAGAGTATCGGCAACAGCCTGAGCCTGTGTAAATTGGGGAAAAATAAGATATAGGAATAGAGCTGCAAACAGAGTTTGCACAGATAGAGAATTCATAAATGTGTAGGATTATTCTTTCGATTATAATGAATCGTTCCGAAAACTTTAACTCCCGAAAGTTTTCTGGGAAATAGAATGTGTGGCAGGTCTCCTGGCTTGTTCTGTTGTTGGTTCAACCTTCCCGTCCTATCTGGGGACAGTGGCAAGATGTGGATCAACAATTGCTGAGTAAAAAATTACCCGGCATTGAACGTACAGTTGCGGGTACAGCTTCCGATTTTAACGGAATTCCCTTTTCATCCGGATATCATAAGGTTCGATATCGGGACACCACGTTATAACTATTCCAAAGAACTGAAATAAAGCTAAGGGCATCAGGGGTACAATCAAAAATTACTTTTCCACAAACTGTTGATAACATCCTGAATCCGTTTTTTATGAGCCATAGAATCCTCTTTGAGCTATAATTTCAATAATATTTAATTTAAAGTTCGGGCATTCGACTCCTTCAGAGTCGTTTGATTTTTCCTGTTCCTCCAAACCCCGAATTGCGATTCGGGGCTAATTATATTGATCCGCTGTTCACGGATCTAAACTAAATCTTCGTGATGACCCTGTTAAAACTACCCGTCCGCGTAAGGTGGAAAAAAGTAATTAATCCTGCATGAAATGCAGGATAATGCACAAACTCAATCTTAGGTTATTGGACTCCTTCAGAGTCGTTTAATTCTTCCTGTTTCTCCAATCCCCGAATTGCGATTCGGGGCTAATTGTATTGATCCGCTATTCGCGGATCTAAACTAATTCTTCGTGATGACCCTGTTAAAACTACCCGTCCGCGTAAAGTGGAAAAAAGTAATTAATCCTGCATGAAATGCAGGATAATGCACAAACTCAAAGTTAGGTTATTGGACTCCTTCAGAGTCGTTTAATTCTTCCTGTTTCTCCAAACCCCGAATTGCGATTCGGGGCTAATTGTATTTATCTGCTATTCGCAGATCTAAACGTTTTGGTGATAATCATTCAGTAAAAACAACAAATCCGCCTGAGGCGGATGAATGTAATTAACTCCGCTTGGAATGCAGGATAATGCACAAACTCAAACTTAGGTTATTGGACTCCTTAGGAGTCGTTTAATTATTCCTGTTCCTCCAATCCCCGAATTGCAATTCGGGGCTAATTGTATTGATCCACTGTTCACGGATCTAAACGTTTTGGTAATAATCATTCAGTAAAAACAACATCTCCGCCTGAGGCGGATGAATGTAATTAGCCCTGCATGAAATGCAGGGTTAAAAGGTACATGTCATGGAAAAACCCCGAACGGGGTTTAATCCCTCTTTGAATTTGAGTCCCGATCCACCAACCGTGCAAAATCCCAATGGTAAAATTCTTATGTTAACATTTCGACGGTTTAACCTGCTATAAAAACAGTCATCATGGAAAAAATCTACACCATCCCCTTCAAAGTCCGTTCATATGAAGTGGATCAAAATGAAGAAGCTACACTCTCATCAATCTGCAACTACTTTCAGGAAGCAGCAGGAATTCATGCTCATCATTTAAACTTTGATATATCTCAGCTCCATCAAAATGGCTTGACTTGGGTACTCTATAAAATGCACGTTAAGGTCATGAATCGCCCCAAAAGATGGGAAGATATTGAGGTGACTACCTGGCCAACCGCGGGTGACGGATTGAGAGCATTCAGGGATTATGAACTAAAAAACGAGAAGGGTGATTTGTTGGCGAAGTCAATCAGCCAGTGGATGGTTCTTGATATGAAAACAAAACGGCCGGTTCGCACACCCTCAGAAATATCAGAACTGGGGATAAAGAACAGCACTCACACAATCGAGCCGAATAAAAAACCGATCAAGTTACTGGATAGAGACAAGTCGAGATTTATCACCGAAGTGAGTTACAACGATCTGGACATGAACAATCATGTAAATAATGTGAGATATATCGACTGGATAACGGGTCATCTTCCGGCGGAGTTTACAAGAGATAAATCTTGCAGTGAGCTGGACATTCAGTATCTGTCGGAAAGTGTAGCCGGAGATAAAATCTACTTATCCCACAGTAAAGAAGATCATGCTGTTCGAGTCAGTCTGTTTAAGAACAATGAGAAAAAACCGATTGCCTCCTCTGTTACCTACTGGGAATAAGGTCTGAAATCCGGACTGTCGTATATATATGATACAAATTGTCTATTTATCAACAATTTCGGGATCATCTGACCGGTCACGCCGAAAATCCTGAGGATGGCTTTCCATCTCTTTAAACTCTTTAAACGTGTAGACCAAACCGATCAAGAATAGTATTACAACAATTATACCTGAAGAAAATAGGAAGGGAATATTCATGACCGACCTCGATATTTTAGAATTTTAAAATAGGCACCAAAACCGAGTATAGACGGAACCCAAATTCCTACGAATAAGCCGGCGTCCTGATTTCCCCCAAACCATAAAAATATGGAGAAAATCATCGACAGGATCGCGGCAGACAATATGAAGTAGTCAGATCGCTTTAGCATATAAACTCTTTCGTATTTGTTGATTAATTACAACATCAAAAAAGAGTTTATCTGCTTTATCGTTCCTTCAGTTTATAAGGTTACTTGCTCCAGTCGGGGGCAAAAGAGGGGTTTACTAACCGATGGTTTTTCTCCAGATCATCAATAGCCTGAAAGTGATCGTCCTCCAGTTCAAAATCAAAAATATCTATATTGCTCTCAAGGTGTTCCCGGGAGGAAGCTTTTGGAATGGCTATTACGTTCTCCTGCTCAATCAGCCATCTAAGGGCCACCTGTGCGGGAGATTTTCCATAGGCATTTCCAATCTCTTGCAGTGTTTCGTTTTCCATCACTTTACCCTGCGCAAGCGGACTGTATGCGGTAATCAGAAAATCGTTATCGTAAGAGTAATCCAACAGATCAAACTGCTCCAGAAATGGGTGGAACTCAACCTGATTAGTAAAAATCGGAACTCTCAACTCCTCAAGAATCTCTTTTGTTAATCCCAATGGGAAATTACAAACACCGATATTCATCGCCTTTCCCTGATCTCTCAGAACGAGCATCGCTTCTAACGTCTTTTCCAGGGAGTATTGATCATTCGGCCAATGAATTAAGAGGAGATCCACGTAGTGGGATTGCAGGTTGGTCAGACTCTCCTCTACTGTTTGGAGTACGTCATCGTGAGCGAGATTTGTGTGCCACACTTTTGTGGTTAGAAAAATATCCTCTCTGAGTACGTTTGCATACTGTATTGCGTCCCCTATCTCCTTCTCATTTTTGTACATCTGAGCGGTATCAATATGTCGGTAGCCGATACTTAATGCGTCTGCGACCACTTTCTTGCACTCTTTACCAAATAGTTTGTAGG
>SL_7KL_010_BRINEDRAFT_10000438_pt1 | contig 19700 bp, 14 predicted proteins | sample SodLak_010_BRINE_FD_10663 | JGI IMG/M metagenome (IMG submission 10663)
GGCATTAAAGAAACACGAAAAGATTCTTCGTATTTTGAACCTCCAGCCACTTCTGCTTGTATTGTAGCTAACTTAAAAGGTTGTCTTAACAATCCTTCATCAATGATTAATGCTTGAATTCTTTCAAGTTTTATACTAAACGTTTTTTTCACAATTAATCCTCGTGTAATATAAAGCGTTTCATCATCTTTTTGAATGGTAAAAAACGCAAACCTTATCACATAGCGTATAATAGAAATAATCCATGCTACGATAAACACCATACTCCCTATGGTGATAATGCCAATAACTGATGAAGCAATGATAGAATTAATAATCCAGTCAATCGCTTGTTCAGGTAAAAAAACAAATCCTTGTGATGCAACAACACTCAAAAACCCAAAAATAATCCCTACACTCCCACTTGTAACCCCTGCAAGAAATAACTGTTTCGTAGATAAAGTGGTTTTACCAATTATACTTTCTTTGTCCGATTCAATAACTTCATCATTATTGGATTGTTTCAGTGTATCCATGATGGCTTGCGCTTTATTAACCTTTAAAGCTCTTAAATTAAATTCTGGTTCTTGTGTATTGGCGGCTGTTTCTATATTTAATGTCACAAGATTAAAAAGTCTTAATAATATACCTGCTTCCGTATTAAAAGATTGTATTCGTTCTTTTTTAATGGTACGATTTTTCTTTATAAATATACCTTGTTTGATAACCAAAGCATTTTCATTATAGCTATATTTAAAAAACATCCATCTAAAAAATCCATAGACTAACATAACCCCTAATAATACGGACATAAATATCGCGTACCCTCGTGATAATCCAAACGACTCTCTGCTCCCAACTTGAACCACAAATGATAAAATAATTGGCAAGGCTAAGCTTTTAAGTTCTGATAAAAACGCTGTAATTATAATAATAGGATGCTGTCTTTCCATTTTATACATCCTCTTCACTAACTTGTGCTAATGCAGATATTTTTTGCCTTAATTTTACCGCATCTTCATATTTAAGTGCCGGAATCTTATGCGTTGTTCCAGCAGTAGATACACTCAATGTAGCAAGATTAAATATCCTCATAATTGGGCCATGTTCAGTATCAACATGTTGAATGCGTTGCATTGGAATAAGTGTTCTTTTAATAATCAATAAGCCATATTGGATATCAATTTCTTCATCTTTGATCTCATATCCCCAGTAAATCATTCTTATAGGAGGAATGATAAGTATATTTAATACACCTAAAAAAAGGCTAAAACCTAATATTATGAATCCGATGAATATTGGTAGTTCAAAAAAGAAATACCTTACTATAAAAAAGCTTAAGGTAATTAATAAAAACACGATTAAAGTAATGACTCCATTAATTCTCCATACTTTGTGTGCGTTTGGATCTAAAGACTCTTTTGGTTTATCAATGCGCATAATATCCTCCAAGAATTTACATGAATTTATAATCTATATCACGAATCCAATTTATTATAATATGGTATCATATTATTATATAACATAAAATGGAGGATTTCTATGTTTTTAGAGCTGCAAAAAGATTTAGTAATTTGGCTACAAAATTTTTCTAATAGTTTCACGGATTTATTTTTCAATTTTGTAAGTTTTTTTGGTGAACCTGAGTTTTATATATTATTACTAGGTTTTTTTTATTGGGTCTTTAATAAAAAAGCCGGTGAGTTCATTGGGATTACTTTGGGTATATCAATTAGTATAAACAATATATTAAAAGGTTTTTTTAATATTGCTAGACCGTTTGAAACCTATCCAAATGAAATAGAAAATTTTAGAGAATATACTGCTACAGGGAGCGCTTTTCCAAGTGGGCATGTACAAGGTTCTACTTCAGTTTTTTTTGCAGTAGCTAATTATTTTAATAAGAAATATTTATGGTGGTTTGCCGCAATAATGCTTGTTTTTATGAGTGTTTCTAGGATGTTTTTAGGCGTTCACTACCTTCAAGATACGATTGTAGGTGGAATTATTGGAATATTGATTGTTATCTTGGTTGCTGGGATCTATCAAAAAGTTTCCAATGACCAAGTATTATTACATAAAACCTACTTTATCATTATGGCGGTGCTTCTACCGTTTATGTTTTTTATTGATGTGAATGACTTCTTTAGAGGATATGGAATTTACGTAGGGATTGTTTTAGGTGTTATTTATGAAAAAAAATATGTAAACTTTACGATGAATATTGTATTATGGAAAAAAGTTATCCGTTATATATTAGGGGTCATTTCTATGATGGCAGTTATGATTGTATTGGGTGAATTATTTAGTTTATTTGGATTTGCTGAACAAAGTTTTGGTAAAAACTTCTTTGACTTTATTCGATTCTTCTTTATTGCCTTTGTTGGTTTAGGCATCTACCCTAAATTATTTACTAAGTTTAATTTTTAGATTTTAGATTGTCTTTATTATAAAACGCTGTTATAATTAGTAAGGGCTAATGAAGCTCCCATGAAAAATGGGAGCTTCTTTTTTTATTATTTAAAGGATGGTGTTACTATGCATGAAACGAAGTATATATTTGTGACCGGTGGGGTTGTGAGTTCTTTAGGAAAAGGTATAACATCGGCTTCATTAGGACGTATTTTAAAAAATCGTGGATTAAAAGTATATATGCAAAAATTTGATCCATATATTAATGTTGATCCTGGGACAATGTCTCCTCACCAACATGGTGAAGTTTTTGTAACCAAAGATGGTGCTGAAACTGACTTAGATATTGGACACTACGAAAGATTTATTGATGAAGAGTTGAATCGCTTTTCTAATATTACGACTGGTAAAATTTATCAAGAGGTAATTGAAAAAGAAAGGCGTGGAGATTATCTAGGCGCAACTATACAAGTTATACCGCATATCACTGATGCCATTAAAGACAAATTAAAAGATGCAGCAGAGTCTTCTAAAGCAGATGTAATTATCACTGAAATTGGTGGGACGGTTGGCGATATAGAAAGTTTACCTTTTTTAGAATCCATAAGACAATGTAGAAATACATTTGGTAAAAATAATACATTTTATCTACATACAACGCTAGTTCCCTATTTAGAAGGTGCTAAAGAATTAAAGACTAAACCAACACAGCATAGTGTCAAAGAACTGAAAAGCTTAGGCATTGATCCAGATGCTATTGTTTTAAGAAGTTCGCATCCTATTACCCAAGAAATGAAGGATAAAATTGCATTATTTTGTGATGTAAATCCTCATGCAGTTGTTGAAGCACTAGATGAAAAGATTATTTACGAAGCTGCTAACAATCTAAAACGCCAGCGTTTAGATGATTTAATTGTCAAACATTTTGGATTTGATTTAGAAGAAGCAGATATGAGTGAATGGCAATCGCTTATTAATACTGTTAATTCATTAGATAAAACCGTTTCCATTGGCTTAGTTGGAAAATATACTGAGTTAAAAGACGCATATTTGAGTGTGACTGAAGCTTTAGTACACGGTGGATATGCTTTATCTAGTAAAGTCAATATCGAATGGATCAATTCTGAAGACTTAGAAAATGATTCAAAAATTTCAATGCTAAACAAAGTTGATGGTATTATTGTTCCTGGTGGTTTTGGAAAAAGAGGAACTGAAGGAAAGATTAACGCAATTAAGTATGCAAGAGAAAATCAATTACCATTTTTAGGAATTTGTTATGGAATGCACCTTGCATCCATTGAATTTGCGAGAAATGTTTTAGGATATAAAGATGCTTCAAGTGTTGAAATCAACGAAATTACAGAACATCCAATCATTCACCTTTTAGAAGAACAAGAAAAAGTTACCCACAAAGGAGCGTCTATGCGCCTTGGAAACTATCCATGTAAAATTGAGCCAGATTCCTTTGTGCATAATATTTATCAACAAGACTTTATCATTGAAAGACATAGACATCGATATGAATTTAATAATGATTACCGTGAAGAATTTAACAATAATGGGATTAAATTTAGCGGCTTATATGAAGAAAAAAATTTAGTAGAAATTATTGAATTAACCAACCACCCATTTTTTGTCGCAACACAGTTTCATCCCGAATTTAAAAGTAGACCTACAAGACCGCATCCATTGTTTAAAGCATTTATTGAAGTGGCATTAAAAAACACAATCCATTAAGATTGTGTTTTTTTATACAAAATATTGTTTTATCAATGTTTTAAACTGAATCATCCTTGTCATGTATTGCTCATAATTATCTAATATCTCTAACGCATCCGCTTCTTTTTTAGAATGCACATATCCATTACGTAGTTGGCGTGGAGTTTTTTGATGACGCTTGCCTTCTCCACCACTAAAAAGCATAGCTAATTCAGAGGATGATAGGTTTAACTTAAAATAATCAACAGCTTTAATAATATTTGGTAAATAAAGGGTTTTAGGGGCTAATTTATTCATTTCTGATTTATAAAACCGTATAATTTTTTGTGCTAAAATTTCACAGTCTATATAGGCTTCTATAAATTTAGCAATTGAATGATTTGTGCTTAAATTATACGTATCAACGAATACTTTTTTAACTGCTTTTTTGCGTAACTTGTAAGTCTTCATCACTATATATTTCTGGTTTTAAAACCCCAACATATGGTAAGTTTCTATAGCGTTCTTGATAATCTAACCCATAACCTACGACAAATAAACTTGGTATCGCTTTCCCTTTATATTTAGGCACATAATCAACTTCACGACCGCTCGGTTTATCAAGTAAAGTAACGACCTCTACACTTTTTGCGCCACGGTGTGATAAAAGTTCACTAACCGCTTTTAACGTTCTTCCTGAATCAATAATATCTTCAACGATTAAAATATCTCTCCCTTGTACAGATACATCTAAATCTTTGATGATTTTTACATCGACTTGCGATTGGACTCCTCCAAAATATGATGAAACATCCATAAATCCTAACTCTAAATGAAAATCTAAAGTCTTAATAAAGTCACTCATAAAAGGAACGCATCCATTTAACAACCCGACCAATAAAGGATATTTATCTTGATAATCCTTGGTAATTTCTTTTGATAACTTACTTACAACCTCAACAATTTCTTTTTCTGATAATACTTTCTTTTCAATATCTTTTTCGAGCATAAAAAAATCCACCACCATAAAGTTTATTACTTATATTGTAACAAACTTTATGGTGGGAAAAAGCTTTTTTTTAATCTTTTATAAAGATTGGATTATTTTCTTTTGAAGCGGTGTAAATTGCTTCAATAACACGGTTAACCATTAAACCTTCTTCCCCTTTAATTAATGGATCTTTTTGATTTATTACAGCGTCATAAAAATCGTTAATCATTGCTTGAGTGGGATCAATATCATCTGTTTTTATCGTTTTTTGATGATAATCGTCTTTTGTAACATAATTGATACTTAAATGGTTATCAATTAATGCGCCAGCTTTTGTTCCATAAATTTCAACGATATTTTCCCCTTCATTTAAAGTATTTAATGCATACGATGCTTCTAGGAGAATAGTAATTTCGTTGGTTGTTTTGATAAATCCAAATGCGCTATCTTCAACCTCGTAAGAAGTGTAATCATATGGACCAAATGCATTTTTAGAAGGGGTTTTCGCAAGCTTTTGATAACTAGAACCACACACATACTTAATCTTAGGATAGTTAATAAAATGAAGGGCTAAATCTAAGACATGAGACCCTATATCTACTAAAGGTCCACCACCTTGAATACTTTGATTTGTAAAATTTCCCCAACTCGGAATCCCTCTTCTTCTGATGGCTTTGGCTTTGATTGTATAGATTTCTCCTAAATCTCCTTGTTCTATCATTTTTTTCAACGTTGTAACTTCATCTCTAAAACGGTTTTGGTAAGCAACACTTATAATTTTCTTACTTTCTTTAGCCACGTCAACCATTAAACGTGCCTCTTCATAATTTCTAGCCATCGGTTTTTCTACCATGACATGTTTTCCAGCCTTTAACGCTTTAATCGCGTAAAGAGAATGCGTATCATTGGCGGTTAAAACAAAAATCGCATCTAAACGATTATCATTAATTAAATCGTCTGAATGGTCATAAACGATACTTTCATCATCACCAAACTTTTCTTTTGCCTTTTGAGCTTTTTCAATTGTTCGGTTATGAAATGCCATAAGTCTAATACTAGGATGATTATTCAATGCTTTCAAATGTGTCGCAAACGCAATCATTCCGCACCCTATTATGCCAACATTCAAGTGTTTCAATTTTAATACACCTCTTTCAAGAATTTTTCCAGAACTGATCTAAATACCCTTGGATATAATCCTCTTCTTCTAAATACTCTGCATGAGACCAATGTTTAGGCAATAACCCTTGGTAAATTGGACGTTTATAGCGTTCATCAAGTAATATTGCAATCCCTTTATCTTCCATCGTTCGTATGACTCTTCCGACCGCTTGAATGACTTTATTTATCCCTGGATAGGTATAAGCGTATTGAAACCCATCATAGCCAGCTTCATAAAAATAATCTTTCATTATTTCATTATATTTATTGAATGCAGGTAAAGCAACGCCAACAATCATAACACCATGTAGTAAATCTCCTATATAATCGATTCCCTCACTAAATGAACCCCCAAGAACTGAAAACATTATTTTTGAGGTATCACTTGTCTCTTTAAAAGCATCTAAAAGGTTATTTCTTTCTTGTAAGGACATGTTAGGCGTTTGGATTAACGTTTCATAATTGATTTGATCAAATTTATCTATAACCATTTCTAAATATTTGTAAGATGGAAAAAATATAATATAATTTCCTTTTTTACTTTCTAACATAGCATATAATGTATCAATGATTCTATCGACACTTCTTGGACGGTCATGGTATTTAGTAGATGTTGAGACATCTATAAATAACCCAAGGCGTTTTGGATCAAAGGGAGAAGGTACTTCGAAATACTTCCCTTCGTTTTGAGTTAATAAGGATGCATAATATTTATTAGGGTTAAGGGTAGCCGAAAAAAAGACAGTTCCAGACGCTTTAGTCTTAACAATCTCTTTAATAGGCGCTGAAGCATCTAAACATATGATATTAAAAGTCAAATCGTTATTATTTTCAATTATTGCATAACGAAATGCCTTGGAAAAATACTCACTTACTCTTAAAAATTGCATCAATAAAAAGTATGATTCTCTTACAATCTTTCTTTTGGGATGTTTTTTATTTTCAGATAAAAAAGTTTCACATTTATTTGCTAAATAGCGAATCGCTTGAATAAAGCTTTCATCTAAAGATTCATCAATAAAAAAGCCGCTTTTTTTCACTTCAAATTCTATAATTAAACGCTCCATTGTTTGAAGTAAAAAGTTTAGTGGCGCAATTAACATATTTGGCTTCATATCTATTACTGTTTCTTTAAATTCTTTAAAATGATTGTACGATAGTTCAGAAGAATACATCGAGCGTGAGCGATCAACTAAATTATGTGACTCATCAACTAGCAGTTTTGGGATGTAATCACTTTCTTCAAAAAAGCGGATTAAGCGGATTCTAGGATCAAAGGCATAATTAAAGTCGCAAATAATAATATCAGCATAAGTTGCAATTTCTAATGCAAATTCATGAGGACAAATATTATGGTAAGTCGCGTAATCTTTTATTAACTGCATATCATAAACATCATCGTGTTCAAAGATATCTTTCAAGGCTTCACTTAAACGATTATAAAATCCTTTTGCAAAAGGACAAATATCTGGATCACAATCTACTTCATCCCTTAAACACATGTTATCTTTCGAATTTAGGGTAATTGCTTTAACTTTTAGACCATTTTTAATCAAATCTCTTACTGTATCTACTGCGATATGCTTACCGGCATTCTTAGCGGTTAAATAAAAAATCTTTTCTTTGGTATCTTTAATAGACTTTAACGCTGCATATAAAGCTCCAACGGTTTTCCCTATGCCTGTAGGGGCTGTTGCATATAGAATTTCTTTACGTATAAAGGTTTGATAAATGGCGCCCATAAATGGATATTGCCCTTCTCTAAAATCATCATGCGGAAACTTTAATCCCTCAATAGAATGATTTTTTTCAAATTGATGTTGCTCAAAGATTTTTAACCAATTCATGTATGCATCCATAGAACTTAAAAACGTCTGTTCCATTTGTTTATAAGTAACTCTTTTGTTAATAGCTTTTTTAGCATTATCAACAGTATTTATATATAATAATCTAATATTAATATTAGATAATGTATGTTTTTTCATATACATATATGCATACATTTTTAATTGATTTAAATGTGCTGGGTATGTTAATTCATCAATTAAACTTAGAGATGTTTCGGTACTCTTTATTTCTTCTAAAACCCATTGTTCATCTTCAAATAATACCCCATCTATTCTTCCACTGATATAATAATCTTTCTCTTCATTCGAAAAAGAAGTCTCGATAAAGTATTCTTTAAAAGAGGCTTTATTATAGGTCGATTGATGTTTAGAATGAATCTTTTGTCCTTCGAGTTGGCGTTGCCTAACATTGGATTGGTTACTTAAATCACCACTCGAATAAATAAATTGAACAATTTCTTTAACACTTAGTTTAAATTTACTCATAACATTCACCAACTTCATTATAACAGTTATATTGTGTTAAAAGCATGTTTTATAAACAAAAAATGCCACCACTTAACGTGATGGCATTATTATATTAAACTTGTGCTGCTAATCTAAATGAAATGACAACTAGGATAAACCCTATGATCACCAAGTTAAGGCCAACATATGATTTATTTGAACTTTGTCTTTCTTCTCTTGCTTCTAAATACTCTCGAAACTTTAAATCTTGTTTTTTAAAGACATTTTTAATCGTATATCCCATTGCAAGAAATATTTGAGAGGCGCCTGTTACTGATATGACTCCAGATGATAATGTAATGAGTCCTGCAACAAAGAAGGCATTAGCCGCATAGTGGAATGTATATTCATTCTCATAACGCATACTCATTATTAATATAATGAAGGTCGCAGCAACAATTGATACAACGAATAATGATATGAAAAAGCCTTTCATTACTCAACCAACTGCTTTTTATACTCTTCTAATTCTTTTTTGTTTGCGTAAATGAAATGACCTTTTTTAATTTCATGTAATTCAGGTTTATCTTCTGAATAATCATGCATGCTAGGATCATATTTAATACGTTTACGCGTTTTTTCAAAGTCTGGATCTGGTACAGGGACCGCACTCAAGAGAGAGCGTGTATATGGGTGAAGTGGATTTTTGAAAAGTTCCTCCGATGTTGTCAATTCCACTAATTTACCAAAATACATAACTGCGATACGATCTGAGAAATACTGTACAACCGATAAGTCATGTGCAATGAACAAAATTGTTAACCCTAGTTCATCTCTTAAATCATTTAGTAAGTTAATAACCTGTGCCTGAATTGACACATCTAATGCACTAATAGGCTCATCAGCAATAATCATTTCTGGGTTGATAACAAGTGCTCTAGCAACACCGATTCTTTGGCGTTGTCCTCCACTAAACTCATGAGGATAGCGCGTCGCATGCTCTGGCAATAATCCAACCGTTTCAAGCACTTTTTCAACTTTTTCTTTAATGACTTTATTATCTTTTTCCCCACCAATTCGCAATCCTTCAGCAATAATTTCTTTAACTGTCATACGTGGATTAAGTGATGCAACGGGATCTTGGAAGATCATCTGCATTTTTTTAAGTAATTCTTTGACTTCTTTATCTTTTACATCTTTTCGACCATCGTCTTTACGTTTAACAATATCAGCTTTTAGCTTGTCAATTTTCTCATTGCGTTCTTTTTTCAGTGCTTCTATTTTAGAATCTAATTCTTTTTTGACACTTTCATTTGAACCTTTTTCACTGTGCTCATCTTGCAATAATTTGACTTGGTCTTTATAATCAGCTTTTACATCAGCAATTTCGTTTTTAGGACCTTCAATCCCAGCAGTAATTCTTTTTCCTTTAAAATAAACTTCACCGTCTGTAGGTGTATATAATCTCATAATTGTACGGCCAGTAGTAGTTTTTCCACAACCTGATTCTCCAACGAGTCCGAAAACTTCACCTTTTTTAATATCGAAACTAACGCCATCTACAGCCTTAACAACTAGTTTATTTCTTCCTACACCACTTTTAAAGTGAGTTTTTAAGTTTCTTACACTAAGTATTGGTGATTGTTCAGTCGCCATCAAATCACCTCTCTTTCTTTTGGTGATGATTTTTTGGCTTTATTTATACGTTTCTTAAGCTGATCTGGGAGTTCAACTTTAGGCGCATTCTCATGAAGTAACCATGTTGCGGCATAATGTCCTTCATCCACCTTGAAATATGGAGGTTGATGATCAAAGTCAACTTTCATCGCATACGCATTTCTTTCTGCAAAAGCATCACCTTTAGGTGGGAACAGCATGTTTGGCGGAGTTCCCGGAATAGAAATTAAACGTTCCTTGGAATCTAAATCTGGCACTGAACTTAACAATGCCCATGTATAAGGATGTTTTGGATTATAGAAAATATCTTTATAACTACCAATTTCTACAATTTTACCAGCATACATTACCGCTATTCTATCAGCCATATTGGCAACTACACCAAGATCATGTGTAATGAAAATTACTGATAGGCTTCGTTCATTTTTTAAAGCTTTAATCAGTTCTAAAATTTGTGACTGGATAGTTACGTCAAGTGCAGTAGTTGGCTCATCACAAATTAACAAGTCAGGATTTGCAGTTAAAGCAATCGCAATAACAATACGCTGTCTCATCCCACCAGAGAATTGGAACGGATATTGTCTCATTCGTTTTTCAGGTTCTGGTATACCAACTTCACTCATCACTTTAACAGCTCGTTCATAAGCCTGTCTTTTAGTAACTTTCCTTTCACGTAACATCTCTTCACGTTTCTGTTTAATAGCATTTTGAAGTTGTTGAGATTCACTTCCAAAAGATTTTCTTTTGTGCTCATATTTAAATTGTTTAAAAGCCTCTTTAGTATTACGTATTTCATTTTTGATTAAAATCCTGGTTTTATTATCAGAAACTTTGTAACGCTCTTTAAGTTCACTAATTCTCTTTTGAATACGATCTTTTTCTTTATTAAATGATTCTTGAGCTTTTCGATTATATTCTTCTTTAGTGGCTTTTGTTTCTTTTGATTTTGCATTTTTATACTGTTCTTTTAATTTTTCCAGTTCTTTTGTGTATTCTGACTTTGTTTTTTGCCACTCAGCTTTTACTTCTTTTTTAGCTTCAGCTTTGCGTTGTTTATAAATAGATTTTTTTTCTTGAATATTTTTATGGACATCATTCAAATCTTGTTTATATTTACTCTTGAGTTCTTCTAGCCCTTTGTCAAAATCTGCAGACTGTTTATCGTTTTTTAGTTCTAATTTGGACTCTTTATATTTAATTTTTAATTCTTTTTTATATTTTTTAGCATTAATATAATTTTGTTTTTCAGCTTGATATTTTCTTTTGGATCGCTCTAATAAATGATTTCCATTTATTAACATACCTTCAGTTATCTGTTTTCCAATTCGCATAATTGGATTTAAAGAAGACATTGGATCTTGGAAAATCATCCCAATTTTATCTCCACGAATACGGTGAAAGTTTTCTTCATCAATTTCAGTTAAATCTTGGTTTTCATAAATTATTTCTCCACTATTAATAACGGCATTTCCTTCTAAAATACCCATAATAGCTTTAGAGGTAACTGATTTACCACTACCAGACTCACCAACAATTGCTAATGTTTCACCTTCATAAAGATCAAATGATATTCCTCTTACTGCGCGAACCATCCCTTGAGTTGTTCTAAATGATATTGTTAAATCTTTTACTTGTAATTTGAGATTATCAGCCATTATTCAGACCCCCTTAAGGACGGATTAAATGCATCCCTTAAAGCATTACCAAACATATTAAATGTAATCATTAATATAGAGATGATAATTGCTGGGAAGACGGTTAAATAAGGTCTAGAACCAATTTGAGTTTGTCCGTCAGCTAACAATACTCCAATTGAGACTCCTGAAAATTCTACGCCTAAGAAATTGAAAGTTGTTCCATGACCTAAACCAAATCCTAAATATGAAATTGTACTTTCTGCGAAAATAACAAGTGGAATACTTAGGATACTTGCAGTAATAATAGTTCCAATTGCATTAGGTAAGATATGACGGAAAATGAGTCTTGAGTCTTTAGAACCTAGTGATCTAGATGCTAATACATACTCTCTACCTTTATATCTATAGAATTGAGTACGTGTAACCCCGGATATACCAATCCAACCTTGGAAAATAAGGATTACCACCAATGTCCCAAGTCCTGAACCAAGTAATGCAACCATAATACTTAACGTAACTAACCATGGAATACGACTAATAATTTCAGCAAATCGTTCCATTAGTAAGTCGACTTTACCACCATAATAACCTTCAACTGCACCATAAACTACACCAATGGTAATATTGATAAAAGAAACTATGACACCTAGTAATAACGAAGTTCTTAAAGCTTTCCAGCTTAAACCAAATAAATCACGACCTTGAGCATCAGTCCCAAAGAAATGATAAGGAATACTATCAAATCCTCTTTCAACCATATAATTAACTTCAACATCGTAAATTCTAGTAGTTATCTCTCCACGATCTATTTCAGTTAAACTATTTACTCTTGAGATCGGACATCCTTCCGCATACTCCCAGCTTCCTTCACCTTCTGTACCACTAACAACTTCACATGCTTCTGGATTTCTATTAATAATTTCATCAAATCTAGAACCTGACATTTCTGATACAGAACGTGTTGAATATCTTGAGGTATAACGGTCATATTCAAAGCTTGAATATAACAATTCACCATTACGACGTTCTACAGCCCCATTAAGGTCTCCATCGCTATTAGGAATTGAACTATAATTTGATACATCTATAACATCATCTTCATCAACAACAGATCCATTTTCTAAAAATCTAACTAGTTCTAAATAAAACGATTCATCGCTATCAGTTGTCATTTCAAACCGAATTCTTGATGTAAATGTCCCATAGTCTTCACCTATAGCATCATTGATATCAACACTAAATTCACCATCAGAATCAAAAGTATGTAAAGATACTAATTCATTATCATATTCAACAAAAATTTCTACATCTGTATTATCACCAGTTACTTCCGTAATAATAAATTCTAAAGATGGATTATTTTCAAATTCAAAAGTAATTAAACCAGATTGAAAAACTGCTTCTCCAGCCTCTAGTGCTTGAAAACGTCCTTGACCACCGTAGCAATGGTCTCCGCTTGTACAACTAATTGTATAATTTTCTAAAGTGGAAACATCAATATGCTCATGATCAAAACGATCGGCGAAAGGTAATCCTAACTCAGGATAATCATCAATAGTACCAATCGTACTTCGATCAACAACTTGGTCAGGAATTTGTTCATAACCTCTAGCAATTCCAAAGTTTTCAACAATTGGTATTCTTGGTGGCATGTATCTTACATGTGACTCTGTACCTGATGTTCTTTTTGTTGTGAATTCAGGAACAAAAATAGCCATTATAATCATTATAAATAAAATGATTGTAGCATATACATTCGTTTTATTTTTAGCAAAACGAATCATGGCATCTTTAAAATAACCTACAGGTTTTGTTTCAAATTTTTTGTCAAAGATTTTTTCATCTTGCTGAACAAAAGTAAATTTTTCTTTATCTACATTTGGAACATCATTAGCAATTTCATAATCTTTGTTTTTATTTTTATCTGCCATTATTTTCTAGCCCCCATTCTAATTCTTGGATCAACTAGACCATAAGATAAGTCAACAAATAAGACAGAAACTAATGAAATCGTGGTATAAAAGGCTGTAACACCTAATGCCAAGTTATAATCATTACGCCTCATTGCTTGAACAAATATTCGTCCAGTTCCAGGAATAGAATATATTTCTTCGATAACAACAGAACCACTTAATAAACCAACAAATGAGAAAATAATACCGGGTACAAGTGGAACCATTGAATTACGCATTGCATGCCTTACAACAGCTTGTGGACGTGTTAATCCTTTAGTTCTAGCAAGTAGTAAGAATTCAGAAGTTAATACTTCTGTTAACTCAGCTCTTGTTGTACGAGTTAATGCAGCTAAAGCGCCAAAAGATGATCCTAATACTGGCAAAATAAACGCTTGTAATCTTGGTACAAATCCGGTTATGTCAGAAGCATAATAACGTGTTGGTAACCAATCAAGTTGATAACCAAATATCAGTACAAGTAATGTCATAATAACGAAACTTGGCACCGAAATAAATACCATAACACTAAATGAAATAGCATTATCAGTAGTACTGTTCTTCTTTAACGCTGCTATAATACCTAGGGCAAAACCTACTGGAATGTAAAAAATTAGTGCAAACACATTCAACATAACAGTGACAGGAATTGCACGTTGTAAAACTTGGAAAACTGGAGTGTTGGTATAGTCAGTTCCCCAATTCCATTCAGTAAATATATTTTCTACCCAATTGGCATATTGTTGTGGGATTGGCACAGGTTCATAAATTCTTAATCTTTGAACATTTGCAGCTGATGGTTCTCTAAAATAGTATGACGAATCGGGTAAGTCGACATCACCATCCAAAATTGCCTGCATTTGTTCTGGGTCATCTTCGACCCTAACTGAAAACATTCCATCATGAACTTGTCTTTCATAATATAAACTTCTTTGATCTTCATCCGGTGGTGGAAATTGTGGTGCTAATCGTAGTAAGGTGAAATTAATCGATAGTACCACAAATAGTACTATAAAAATCCAAACTGATCGGATTAACGTATAGCGAATCATTTAAACACTCCCTATTCTTTTTAGATAACTAAAGAGACACATTACGTGCCCCTTTGTTGAAAGAATTTTTTCATTAATTATTTATAATTACATCAATCCCATTATAACAATAATTATATATAAATTAATGAAAAAACTCTATTGCTATTATACTATAATTAATTCTAATAGTAAAGGTGAAAATATCATGTTGCAATAATAGATTTAAAACAAGTAGCTAAGGCATTTATAGGATTTACACGAAGCCTAAAAATTCATATATTTAAATCAATTATTATTTTTTTAAATATACCATTTATTATTATTTTTGTAAAGACAAAAACGCTCTTTAATCTTTTTGGGATATGATATTAAAAGTTCTTTGGGGAACATCAAGCTATTATCATAAATGTAATCACACTAAATATAACAAGACTTAAAAAAATATTGAAAAACATTAATTAACATATCAATATTTTATCAATTAAACACTTTTTATGACTATCGTTTTAAATATAAATCTAGGTGAAATAGCGAGTAATATACGATTAATTCAAACTGATAACGAAGAAAGAAAACAAAAAAACACTTCCACAATTAAGTGAAAGTGTTTTTTAAAATTTTGTGAATTATTCAGCTTCTTCGTCAGCTGGAGGAGTAGTTCGAACCCCACCTTGTAGGTATACAGGTCCGTTCAATGCGTCAACTAATGCATTAAATGACCATAGTTCTACAACTGTGTCCTCAACTTCACCGTCATCATCATAGACATCACGGGTAACACGGATGTTTGGAGTTGTAGTATCAATACCCCAGTCCATAGTGAATCCACCTTGGTTGTCTTCAGTAAACTGATACAAGAAGTTTGCAGCATCTAAAGTACCACCAGAGATTCCACCCATACCTAAGTCAGTATTACCAATAATAATACGCTCAAAGTAGTTATCAGGGAATGGCATTGGATCTAGGTCTAATTCAATACCAATGTGATGCGTATCGTCATATAGGATTTCTGCATACTCTTGCGCTAAGAACTGTGCAAAAGCATCTAACGCTTCAGAACCAGACTGGTATGTGAATTGTAATTCGATAATATTTGGATTTGCTTCAGTTCCTGCTTCATATGTACCATCAGCAACCATGTCAGCAACTACGCCTGCGAATAAGTTACTAGCATAATCAGCATCAAATGACTGTGTAAAGTCGATATCGCGACCACTTACACTATCACCATCAAATCCTTCACCTGATAATACTCTATCGCCCCATGGTCCATCACGGAATGGAACACCCGTTTCTGGAGATACTAAGTATGCTTCAGTATAATAAGTATCTTGTGCTGTATTTGTTACCATTACCTCATCAGCGATAGTGTTTCTATCTGTTGCGAAGTAGAACGCTAATCTCATATCAGGGTGCGCTAAGATTGGTTCAGGTACAAATGTAGAACCAGAATGAATTTCTTGTTGTTTTTCAACCGTTCCAGCAGAGTTAATAGTCATACGGAATGTTGTAGCACCTGGAACAAACTCAATTCTAGGATCATCTTGATAGTTTTCATACTCTGCAGCGGGTACAGAAGCAACATCTAATCGTCCATTGATAAATTGTTCAAATCGTTGTGCCTGGTCAGCAATAACTAAGAAGTTCCAACCAGTGAATGATTGACGATCTTGGTCATGGAAGTTTGGATTTTCTCTCAAACGATATACTTGGTCTGGTTGATAGAAACTAATATAGTTAGGACCATGTGCTGGGAATGTTTCATGGTCTGATGCATAGTCATCACCTAATTGTTCATACATTTCAACATGGATTGGAGATAAAACGAATGAAGATAACCAGTATCTTACAGTCCAATCAGACATGTTCTCAGTGAAATTAAACTCAAGTGTATAATCATCAATTACATTAATACCTACGTCATCCCAATCAACTTCATCGTCGCCATCAATATATCTTTGTGCGTTCACGATTTCTTGAGGTGCAGATGTAAAGTCTCCACCACCAGAAGTTGCACGGAACCAATTTTCTTCCATTGCTATTCTATAAGTTTCAGCGAAATCATTCGCATCAATGGTCGTTGATAATCCACTTGCATCGAAGTCGGGATGGAAGAACCATTCTAAATCTTCTCTAATATCAATTTGCCATGTTCTAGCAACTGTTAAACCTGCTCTATCTTCACTATCAGCATCTTCTGGAATACGTGGATCGCCAGCAGCCATTGAAGGCAATACTTCGTATCCGTCCATTGCATCATTAAAGTCAAAGTAATATAGTGAATCCAACGCTAAGGTTAAAATATCAGCAGAGATTGAATCTTCGTATAACCAATGGTTAAGTTGCCCTGGATCTGAAGTTACCGCTTGGCGGAATGTAAATTGACCTTCATCACCTAGGTCGTCATCATCCATGGTTACATTAGAGTCATCTTGTGTCATTGTTGCTTGAGATGTACCGAATCCCATAACTGGAACATAGTCCTCTACAGGAAGTGATACACGCTCAGAATATAAGTTATATCCTGCATTCGCATACATTGGTACTCCACCATATTGTGTTTCCATTAAGTAACGTTCAGCATGCGCGAATAATGATTCTCTTAATTCAGGCGCAGCGAATAAATAATCGTGCCATCCGCTAGCTGGGACAGTATCAACGACTAGAATTGTTACAGTAACAGGTGCAGCAGTCGCTTCATCGTCTGGGTGATCAGTAACGTCTGTAATCGTTAACGTTGCTTCTTCACCATCAAGAACACCAGTAATATTACCTTCTTCATCAACAGTAAAGACATCTTCATCACTTGAAGTGAATTCTAAGTCTAACATATCAAAGTTTTCAAGGTATTCAGCTGGTAAAATTGCAGGTAAGATTTGATCAGTTTCACCTTCTTGAACCGCAAATACATCTGGAACTTCAATGATAGGTACAAGAGGTCCAACAATGACATCAATTACATAATCATCAACGAGTTCAGAGTCAACACTGATTGTAATAGTTGTAGATCCTTTTGTTAACGCATCAAATGAATAATCACCTTCATCTTCATGCATTTCTAAAATAGAATCATCACCAACAGTTACAGTCACTTCATTGTCTGCGATAAATGGATCTGGTTGAACAGTAATCATTAAATCAAAGTCAAGATATTGTTGAACTTCAATTTCTGATTCATCTGCATCATACGTTGCATCACCATCTAAAGTCACATCTACGTGTCCAGTGTCTGGTTCAACGATAGTAACTTCGAGCGTAGCATCAGCACTTGCTTCATCTGATGAAACAGTAACAGTTGCTGTTCCTAAAGCTACCGGCGTAATAACACCATCTTCTGAAACAGTTAACACATCTTCATCACTGCTTGCAAATTCTAAGAAATCAATGTGATCTCCAGAAATAAGCTCATCAATGTCAATGCCATCATCTTCAGGTGCTAAGCCAACATCTAATGTATAGTCTTCTCCACCTGGGATTTCAAGAGGATCTTCTTCATTTATTTCGATTACTAAGTCACCTTCATAAACGACAGTAACAGATACCTCTGCATAAACATCTTCGTCTGCTTCAGCAGCAGCTGTAATAGTTGTGCTTCCTAGTGAAACACCAGTAATTTCACCGTCTTCAACGGTTGCAATACTTTCATCCGCACTAGACCAAACAATTCCTTGTTCGGCGCCTTCTGGTTCAACTTCAGCAGTCACACTTACGGTTCCACCGAATTCGACTTCTACTTCAGTTTGGCTAAGTTCTACACTTTCGGGGTCATCGACGCCACGACATGCAGTAACTAGCGTAACCAGAGCGAATACTGACAGTACAGCCAGTAATTTCTTACTCATAAATTCTCTCTCCTTTTTAATTATAATTTGTTTTATTTTATGAAAAACCTTAAAAAAAGCAACATCCTTTTATAATGAGACCTCTTTTAAGGGTTTTACATACAAGATTCATTCATGAAAAACAAGTTTTACTTAAGTTACTTAACGCAATTAAGATTGACTCACTTTTCATTTGTTGATAATTATATAGCAAAATCAGTGAAAATACAATACAGTTTCTACACATTGACAATTTTAAGCACTGAAATGCAAAAAGTGTAAAGTAAAACACATTTTGGTGTTTGAATACACTTATCAACTATATTTAGTATACATGAATTTTGAAATAAGGTAAAGGTGTTTTGTATTTTTAATGGGGGATAATCCCTTCAAACATAAAAAAAACAATTTCTCAAGCTCCTTGAAATGAGCCCATGTTAATATCTCAATTAACAGTAAATAATACCTTGGTTAAATCACAACATATGATAAAATAGATATGAAACTTAAAATTTAAGGAAGTGATGACATGCTTTTTGATACGTTGATAGAATCCATCTTATGGACAAGTTTGGTTTCAATCATACTTATAGGCGCTATAATTTTACATAAAATCATTTTAGAAAAATGGAAGGAAACTGTCTCTAATAAAACAATTATATTTAGTTTTATTGTATTGCTCGTTATTATCTTTAGTGGATTTTTAGCCATATTATATATTTGGGGATATGATATTTTCTTTTGGGTGGACAACTTGTTTGATAATTTCTTATTATATTTAGAAAATAATCTGCCGCGCTTTATTGGAACAGGGATTACTTTATTTATAGCTTTGATGTTTTTAAAAATTGTTATTTATTCATTACAAAGAATCGGTAGAAAAGAAGGTATAAACCAAAGAAGAAAAAGAACCATCGCTAAAGTTGCCATTAGTGTTACCAAGTATATCGTCGTTATTATTACGTTACTTGTTGTTTTATCGATTTGGGGCTTAAACGTAGGGCCCGCACTTACAGGGCTTGGAATTGCTGGATTAGTCATTGG
>SL_7KL_010_BRINEDRAFT_10000439_pt1 | contig 19692 bp, 17 predicted proteins | sample SodLak_010_BRINE_FD_10663 | JGI IMG/M metagenome (IMG submission 10663)
AAAATGGCGACACGCACATCGCCCGCCGCATTAAGAAGCTAAGTGATGGAAATATTGGCTCGCGCTGAAATGTAGCGCGTGATCCTCTGCACTTCCGCGCCGCAAGAGCGGGAGGAAGCACACCGCGCACCACTCTTCAAAAAATATTCAAAAAAACTTTTGACTGCACCAAATATTTCATGCAGTGTTGCGGAAGTTGCCAAGCGTTAAGGATACCCCCAACATGCCGACCATTGATCTTGAGTTTGTAAGAGCGAACTTCCCGTCCCTGCGCAATGAGAGCGTGTTGCTTGATAATGCTGGCGGATCGCAGGTGTTGGAGCGCGTGGCCGACCGTGTGCGCGACTACCTGCTGTCGGAAACAGTGCAGCTTGGCGCTTCTTATGACGCATCGCGCCAGTCCGGGGATGCAGTGGATCGCGGTCGTGCGGCCATCGCACAGCTTGTAAATGCAGCCCGGCCCCAAGAGGTCGTGATGGGTGCAACCGCAACCCAGTTGTTCGACCAGTTGGCCCGCGCCCTGTCAAAGAAATGGCAGCCCGGCGACGAGGTGATTGTCACGGATTTCGATCACGAAGCCAATATTGGACCTTGGCGCAATCTGGAGGCACAGGGCATCGTTATCCGCGAATGGCGTATGCCAAAAGGGAACGATATTCCAGATCTGGACGATTTGAAGGCCCTTCTTACTGACAAGACAAAACTTGTCGCGTTCACCCATGTCTCAAACATCTTTGGCAGCATCATGCCTGTGCGCGAGATTACCGATATCATTCACGCCCATGGTGCGCTGGCCTGTGTCGACGGGGTTGCATTCGCGCCGCATCGTGCCGTCGATGTGCGCGCGCTTGATGCAGATTTCTATGGCTTCTCGCTCTACAAGGTTTACGGGCCGCATCACGCAGCGCTCTATGGGCGCTACGACATCTTGCGCGACCATGCGGCGAATATAAATCACTATTTCTATGGCGAAGACCGTGTTCCCAACAAGCTGGAGCCGGGCAATCCGAATTATGAACTGGCCCATAGCTGCATTGGCATTGTGGAATACCTCGAAGAATTTGCGGTCAAGCACGGTGTAAATGTAAGTGGCCGACCCGCTATTGAGGCCGCCTTCGACATCATGGCCGATCACGAGACTGATCTCTCGGAGCGGTTGCTGACGTTCCTGCGCAGTCGCAGTGACATCGAGATTATTGGTACCGAATCGGCAGATCGTGCGCGGCGTGTGCCGACCATCTCGTTTATTCACAAAGGGCACAGTTCCGAGCAACTGGTTCGGAAGATTGACCAGTCCGGCATCGGAATACGGTTTGGGGATTTCCATTCCAAGCGCCTGGTCAACGGAATGGACACAGGCACACCCGACGGGGTGATCCGGGTTTCAGCCGTTCACTATAACACGCTGGAGGAGATGGACCGTCTGATAGCAGCCCTCGACGCAGCGCTTGAAGAATCTGCCTGAACATTTACCTTTTCCAAGGATAAAGCGATGACACAAGCGCTCTCCAAACCCGACACACCTGAAGCGTTTCGCGCACAGTTTCTTGAAAACCGCGCGCGGTTTAGCAAGAAGCTGCTTCAGACTGGGTCTTTCGTGATTGAGAACCCGCGTGTCATCGCCTTGAATCCTGTGTCGCGGATCGGGGCAACAGCAGGGCTGAGTGCAACCCATTTCGTGCGGCTGGCCAAAGAAATGGGTTTTTCCGGCTTCTCCGAGATGCAAACCATGTTTCGCAAACCCTTGCATGCCGCAGAGACACTGCCGCAGGGCGAGCGCATCATGCATTCTGGCGGCGAGCAGATCATCAGCGATCCTGCCGATATCGCCTCTGTCGGGCGCGCGTTCGCTCAGGCGAATGTCGAAAGTCTGGGCAATCTGTATGAAAAGCTGTCGGTCATGCCCCTTGCCGAGGCGCGCGATCAGATACTCAAGGCGCGCTTGATATATGTGATCGGGATTGGCCGGTCCATGGGGCCAGCGGCTTATCTGGCCTATGCCTTGGGACGGGTGGGGTTGCAGGCCATACAGCTGCTTGGCGTCGGGCAGGCCTTGCAGGATCAGGCCAAGGCAATGCACCCGGACGACCTGCTGATCGCGCTGAGCTTTCCACCCTACGCCGCCGAGACATTGCAGATCTGCGAGCAGGTGCGCGCACAGGGCAACACCATCCTTGCGCTGACCAACAGCCCGGTAAGCCCGATCACTATGGGCGCCCAGACTGTGCTGACCATCGAGGATGCCGAGTTGCGCGGCTTTCGCGCACTGACAGCCCTGACCACCGTCATGCAGACGCTGATGGTAGGTGTCGCCTACGAGAAGGGTCTGACAGACGATCCCGACATCATAGATTCCATCAACGCCTAAGGCCCAAGACAGTATGCTTGATCTCATCATCCGAAACGGAACCATCGCAACAGCCAGTGAGCAATTCAGGGCTGATATCGGTGTCAAATCCGGCAAGATTGCCGCTCTGGGGCATGATCTGGGACCGACGCATGACGTGATTGATGCTGCGGGTAAATTTGTTCTTCCCGGCGGGATCGACAGCCATGTCCATATCGCCCAGCCTTCGGGACCGGGCCTTGAAACAGCCGATGATTTCGACACTGCAACCCTGTCGGCACTATTTGGCGGCAACACCACCGTTATGTCGTTCTGCCTGCAACAAAAAGGCGAAAGCCTGACCAAAGCCGTGGCCGACTATCACGCACGGGCGCAAGGTAAACTGTATACAGATGTCGCCTTTCATCTGATCGTATCCGACCCGACCCCGGAAGTGCTGGAGCAAGAACTGCCCGCATTGATCGCGCGCGGCTACCGATCTGTCAAAGTGTTCATGACCTATGAAAATCTGCGCTTGAATGACGCGCAGTTGCTTTCCACGATGGCGGCAGCAAAAGACGGCGGTGCCGTGGTCATGGTCCACGCCGAGAATGAAGACGTCATCGCCTTTTTGTCGGAACAGCACCGTCGCGCGGGCCTGAATGCTCCGCACGGACACGCCACCAGCCGACCCGTCGCGTCTGAACGCGAAGCGACTCATCGCGCCATGACCTTGGCCGATATCGCAGATGTGCCCGTTGTCATTGTCCATGTCTCGAATGGGCCAACAATCGAGGAAATCGCGCGCGCGCGCGTCACCGTGGTCAGCGCGTTGTAGCGGAAACCTGCCCGCAATATCTGTTCCTGACCGAAGATGACCTGCTGCGCGACGGATGGGAGGGCGCGAAATTCGTCTGCTCGCCGCCGCCGCGCGACAAGGCCGCGCAAGACGCCTGTTGGCGCGGACTGGAAACGGGGTTGTTTGATCTGTTCTCGTCCGATCATTGCCCTTTTCTGTTCGCACGCGACAAGTTGTCAGCGCAGGCACGCGCCTCATATCGGCATATCCCAAATGGAATTCCCGGAGTTGAAACCCGCCTGCCGCTGCTCTTTTCAGAAGGGGTCAGCAAATCGCGGATTGATCTGTGCCGGTTTGTGGGTCTGACGGCAACCAATCATGCCCGCACCTATGGGCTGTTGCCGCGCAAAGGCACAGTTGCAATCGGAGCGGATGCCGATCTGGCCGTATGGAACCCGCAAACCCAATGGACCATTGCCAACAGCGCGCTGCATGGCGCGTCGGATTATTCCCCATATGAGGGGATGAAGGTTCAAGGCCGCCCCGAGACAGTCATCCTGCGCGGCAAAGTCATGATCCGTGACGGCGCGTTGCAGGGCACATCCGAAGACGGAACATATCTGGACCGCCCGACAGAAGAAAGCGGCCCGACGCTCGCAACCGGAACGGCCACAGATTTCGAGATGCAGGTACGCGCCCCAAAGCAGGGTGTCGTTCACGCGCGGTGATCAGAAGATGCACAAAAACGTACGCTGATACCATCTTGCCGCAACCACCCCGAAACCGGGATTTGCGCGCGGCTAAACGAAAAGCTGCATGGGAAACTTGCAGTGACCTATAAGGAGGTTATGAACCATGAAAATCACGCACTATATGGCAGCCGGGGTTTCCGCTCTGGCGATGATGACAGCCACAACAACCGCTGCTGACGAATTTCCAAGTGGCCCGCTGACAATGGTCATCGGCTTTAACCCAGGCGGGTCAAGCGATGTTCAGGGCCGCGTTCTGGCGAATGTGATGGAAGACTATCTGGGCCAGCCCGTGAACGTCGTTAACCGCCCCGGTGCTGGTGGGGCCGTGGCCTTTACCGAACTGGCACGCAATACCGAAGCAGATGGCTATACCTTCATCTATGGCAGCCTGAACACTGTCACCTTTATGCCGCTGATTCAGGACGTGGCGTTTGGTGTCGAGGATTTCGATTATGTGGCAGGGCTGGCGGCGACGCAGAATGCGCTGGTCACGTCTGGAGAGCAGCCATTCTCGACCTTTGAAGAGCTGCTGGAGCATGGCCGCGACCAGCGCCTGACATATGCGCAGCAAACATCGCTTGATCAGGCGATCATCGAACAGGTTGCCGAGATCGAAGGGCTGAACCTGTCGATCGTGCCAACAGGCGGCGGCGGCGGGATGGCCCCGCTGGTGTTGGGCAATGAGGTAGACTTCGCCTATTCAGGTGGCACGCATGCGCAATACACCGAAGAAGGGGACATGCAGATTCTGGCCTTCCTCAGCGCCGAGCGCAGCCCGTTCTACCCCGACAGCCCGACGCTGGTCGAACTGGGGTACGACTTCTCGATCGAGGATTACCGCGCCATCCTGACCCCCGCTGGTGTGCCCGATGATGTCATGGAACGCCTTGTCAGCGCGGCGGAATACGCCAGCCAGCACGAGGACTTCATCAACGTCATCGAAAATGTGACGCAGTTCCCCATCACCTTTGTTCCGCACGAGGAACTTGAGGTTATGGCGCGTGACATTACCGAGGCGAACCGCGGTCTGATCGCAGACTAAGGCGACACGCCGCTTCGGCGGCCTTCCTCCGGCTTTCTCTTCAAGGATCGCGCCGCGCGGGGCGTTTGATGAGAGAAAGCCGGAACCAGTCATATTTCTATCGGGTGGGCAGCATGACACACAGAGCAAATTTCTGGACCGGTCTGGTTGTGACCAGCTTTGCGCTTTTCGCGCTTCTCTGGATCATACCGACCCAAGCGGGCGAGTCCCTGATGGCAGGTATGCCCCCCGACCTGTTGCCCAGGCTGGCAATGTATCTGACATTGATCAGCGGTGCGATTGTCACCATTGATGCATTGCGCAAGATGCTGCGCGAAGGCACTGCGCCCATCACGCTCAATCTCGACTGGCCTATGATCGGATGGTCGCTCTGGCCCATCGGCTTTGTCGGGCTGATCGTTTTTCTGCTGTCGATGTTCAAGATGACCTATGCCGGCCCGGTGATCCTGGCCGTGTTTCTGGTGCTTCTGGGCGAGCGGCGCTGGTATGTTCTGCTGCCATGCTCGACGGTTCCGGTCCTGCTTTTGTACGGACTTTCGGTTTATCTGATGCGCGTTGGAGTAGTGTGATATGAATTTTGATGCTATCGGTGGCGCCATCGGCGAAGCGCTGACACTTGCCTCTTTCATCGGCATCGGTGGGGGTGTTCTCATAGGGTATATCGTGGGTGTGATCCCCGGTCTGTCGCGCTCTGTCGCCATTGCGATTGCGATTCCGCTGACATTCTACATGTCACCCTACATTGCGATTTCCTTTCTCATAGGGCTATCCAAAGGCTCTGCTGCGGGCAGCGCCGTGTCGGCGATCCTGCTCAACGCGCCGGGCGAGGCCTCTTCTGCGGCGACCTGTCTGGATGGCTACCCGCTGGCCAAAAGCGGCCGACCCAAAATGGCCTTGCAGATGGGGCTTCTGGCCTCAGTCATCGGCGATATTCTGGCCACCATCTTTCTGATCTTCATCGCAATCCCGTTTGCGCGGGTGGCGCTGATGTTCGGCCCTTATGAGATGGCAGCCATTCTGGCCTTCGCGCTGGTCTTCATTGCAGGCCTGTCCGGCGGCTCGCTGTTCAGGGGTCTTGCGGCTGGGGGCCTTGGCATATTTCTGGCAACCTTCGGGCTGGACCCACAGACCGGCATGCCAAGAATGACCTTTGGCTATACCGAGATGATGGATGGCTTTCCGCTGATCGCCGTTGCCATCGGAACACTGGCCCTGTCCGAGATGTTCATACAGGCCGAGCGACTGCGCAACGAGCGCGATACGATGTCTGTCAAGATCGAGAATTCGCCCGACGACCGGCTGACATGGAAGGATTTTCGCCCAACCATCCGCACAATCCTGCGCGGCACGGGCATCGGTACTTTCGTGGGCGCGCTTCCGGGTCTTGGCCCGTCGGTCGGTGCATGGATGTCCTATGGCATGGCCAAGCGCGCATCAAAAGACCCTGACAGCTTTGGCAAGGGGAACCCCGAAGGCATTGCCGCGGCTGAATCCGCCGATAATGCGGTGATCCCGGCAGCTCTGATCCCGCTATTTGGCTTGGGCATTCCCGGCAATGTCTCGGCAGCGCTTCTGATCGGGGCCTTTGCGATTCACGGGATCACCGTCGGCCCGCTTTTGCTGCGCGATGAACCCGAACTGCTGTATTCCATCTTTGCAGGCATGATTGTGGCCAGCTTGATCATGCTTGTTCTGGGCTGGTTCGGTTTGCGGGTATTTGCCTTGATCACGCGGGTTCCGCCACATGTGGTCATCCCGATTGTCATATTCTTCTGTCTGTGCGGTATCCTGTTGCAGGGCTATGGGACTTTCGGGTTGGTGCTGTTGTTGGGGTTCTCGGTTCTCGGGTATCTGATGAAGAAGTTTGACTACTCCTTCGTCACGTTTCTGGTCGCCTACATCATCACGCCGCTGCTTGAACTCAATCTGCGCCAAAGCATCATCTTGGCTGGCGGGGATTGGTCCGTGTTGCTGGGTCGCCCCATCGCACTGGCCTTTCTGGTCTTCACGATCATCGCGCTCATAATGCTGGCGCGCCGCACACTTCAGCGGCAAGGCCAAGCCGCTTGATGGTGACGCCTGTGCGCCCAAAGCGCACAGGCGTCCAAAATGACAGGCAGCGCCAAGCAGGAGTGGAGACGCGCTTCAAGTCTCGTTATGTGTTGTCGTCCGAAACTTGTTGTGTGGTGCGAAGCCGGAGGGCGTGGCTTCACGCGGGTTGCGCACCCACACGGTGCGGTTTGGGTGCAGCCCCGCACCTTGGATTGCCGGGACTGCCATATGCCGCGCGCGTTGCAGCAAGCGTGTATCGGCGACAGGCAAGCTCGGGTGGAAGCCGCCGTTCTTTGTGACCTCGTTGTCCCAATTTGCCTTGCGGGCGTGCAATATGGCCGGGTCGTTCAAAGCGGTGCAGTTGATTTCGTTGGTGTTGAGATCCACAAGGATCTCGTCGCCATTCTCAACCAACGCGATCGGCCCGCCAAGTGCCGCCTCAGGCCCCACATGGCCAATCACAAGACCGATCGAGCCGCCAGAAAAGCGCGCATCTGTCATCAGGGCGATAACGATGCCACGTTCGCGGCATAGTGTGGTGATGCGCGCAGTCGGGTCCAGCATTTCCGGCATGCCGGGTGCGCCGCTCGGCCCTTCATAGCGGACGATAATCATATCGTTATCCTCGAACGCCTCGGGCGTCTGGTCCAACATATCCAATAGCGCCCGTTGACCGTCAAACACACGCGCCTTGCCACAGAACATGTTGTTTTCCAGCCCCCCCTCGACCCCGGCCAGTTTCAAAATGGCCGAAAACTCGGGCGACAAGTTACCGCCAAGCATCCGCAGACCACCCGTAGGCTTATAAGGAGCCTCTACCGGATAGATGACCTCTCCATCAGCGCGCTTGGCCCCAAGGCGTGCGACCTGCTCGGCCAATGTCTCTCCCGTGCAGGTCAGCACATCGCCGTTCAGCAGACCTGCCTCCAGCAACTCGCGCACGATGATCTGCACGCCACCTACCTCATCAATATCAACCATCGAATATTTGCCATAGGGTCGTGCATTGGTCAGAACGGGCACGACATGCTGCGAAAGGTGGTTGAACTCTTCAGGTGTGATGATGTCCTTCCAGAAGTCTGCAAAGCCAGCGGCCCTTGCTATCTCGGGGGCATGCAAAAGCGCGTTGGTTGAACCGCCGATGGCCATGGCGACGATCGTCGCATTGCGCAAGGAATCGCGCCCGACGATATCGCGGGGCTTGAGATCCGTCTCGATCATCTGGGCAAGCAGTGTGACCAGTTCATCGGGAAACTCTTTCAAACGGCGCGGATCATCCGACGGGGGGGCCACCATATGCAAGGGCTGCATGCCCAGCACACCTATGAAGGTCTGCATGGTGTTATAGGTGAACATGCCGCCGCAACTGCCAAAGCCCGGACAGGCATGGCAGGCGATGTGGTGGCGGTATTCTGCATCGGGATGGCCTGCCACCTGAAAGGCGCTGACGATATCCAGCTTTTCGCCGGTATTGGGATCGGTGCCGGGGCGGATCGGACCATCCGACATGATGATGGACGGCAGGTTGTGCTCCAGCATGGCCGCGAGTGTGCCGACGGGCGGTTTGTCACAAGCGACCACAGCAATCGTACCCGCGAGGCCGGTTGCACTGAAATGTTCGCACAAGGCATCTTGTGTCACCTCGCGCCCGATCAGCGAGTAGCGCATTTCCGGCGTGCCGTTGCGCATACCGTCCGAGGTTGCAATGGTGAACTCCGGCTGCACAAGCCGAAACCTGAGTTGATCAGGTCCGGTGCCAATGCGGGATTTGAAGGCTTGGTGGATCGCCTCGACCTTGGCCGCAACACCCAGATAGCATTGGCTGTCGCCTTTGGTGCCGACGACGCCCACCGATGGCTCGTGAATAAGGGCCGGATCGGTGCCGATTTCGAGGGCAAGCCCGATGGTTTGGGTGGAACGGCCAGGATGACGGTCGATCAGAACTGCGTTTGAGTTGGTCAATGTGGTCTCTTTCCAATTGCATTGCCAAAGGGCTGAGCCGAAGGCAGGAAGTTATGTGTCTTGCAGGAATGTAAACACAACGAATGAAAAGATCGAGTGCCAGTGCGGTCTGCCGTTGCGCGGACCGTATAAAAGGCATCGTCGAACACCGTGACCCCAGCGTGAATGGCGGCGCCAAGATCCTGAATACGCCGTCGCAGGGGTCGAATATGCGATGAGCGGCGCTGGCGCATCGCAAAATGCCATCGGCTGACGGGCTTGTGTCATGTGTGAAGGCGCGGTGTCTGGCGCTATCAGTTTTTGCCGGTGTGGTCATAGGGCGAGGTGCCGGATGCACAGCCTCAATCCGTCACCCGTCGGGAACTGCGGCTTTGGTGCACTCGATCTAATTCTTGCTATTGCGGCGCATAGGTCATAACGCTCTGTTCTCTGGCGCAACATCATAGCGTGCGTCAAGCTGCTCTACGCCGCGCATTGATAGCTTCACTTATCTGATATGACCACCGGATTTTCGGCAACAGGCGGCACAGCCCTACCAGACCATCCGGCCGACAACCCTTTCAGATGAGGACTTTTGTTCGACAAGACGACACGGTTGCTTGGATGCTGAAACCAGCGGCCTCGAAGGCTCGGACCGCAAGCATCCCACTGCCATGGTGCAGAGAAAACCAATGATGACTACGACCGGTATAATGCTGCGGGCAAATCTGACGTGGTTCAAACGCGAGCAAAGCAAGATCCGCGCGTTTGATGACGGTGTGTTCATATTCGTGCCTTCGGCGGCGCTCGTCTTTGACCAGCTCATACCTGTGCTCTGGGTCTTTGCTGTAAGCCAAGTGTTCTGCGGCCGATGCAGATCATGACACCGGGGTCAGACCATCGCCGAAAACCGGACCCTCCGCTTGAAAAAATAGCCGCCCTTGAAACTGCTCGCATAGGAGTCATTTATCATGAGCTACGAAAAACACCGCGCCCCTGTCGCTGTCATTCTGGCTGCTGGCATTGGCTCGCGCCTCAGCCCGCTGACCGACACATGTGCCCAAAGTTTGCTGCTTGTTGGCGGGTCCGCCATTCTGGAACGCATGATCCGCAATTGCCTAAGTTGCGGGATGTCGCAATTCGTGATTGTGCTGGGGCACAGGGCAGATGACATCAGGCAGTTTGTGGACAAAGCGTTTCGTGGTATCCGGGTCACCTATGTGATTAACGATCGCTACAGCGCGACGAATACAGGCTATTGCCTGATGCTGGCATCTGCTGCGATTGGCACAGCCGAATTCGTGAAATTCGATGCAGATGTTGTGTTTGACGTCAAAGTATTGCGCCAGCTTCTGGACAGCGACAGTTTGAACGCCGTGTGTATCGACCAGAACATTGCGCTAGACGCAGAAGAGGTAAAGGTAAAGGTCATCGCCAATGACAAGATGCAGGTGTTAGAGATTGGCAGGGCTGTCGATGCAAAGCTGGCGTTGGGCAAGTCCCTTGGGGTCGAGAAGATCAGCGCCAAGACGGGCGCGTTGTTATTTGCAGAACTTGCGCAAATGATGACGCATCATGGCCACCTACAAGAGGAATATGAGGCGGCCTATGCGCGATTGATCGCCTCAGGAACAGAGTTTCGTGCACTGGACATCACGGGTTTGAACTGGACCGAGATTGACACAGCCGAAGACTTCGCCGCGGCGAATTCGATGTTTGCTAGCGCGATTACAACCGTATCGCGCAACCAGCAAAAGTCGCTGGACGAAGCCGCGGAAAAAGCGGCGATGCCAACGCGCGCCGGACAAGATTGAAACACCCTGCCGGAGGACCGGCAGCGGTAAGTATGCGCAACGCTATCTGTGCCATCCCGGCACAGGAACGCTGCATTTGAGAGGAATATTCTATGGCCAAAGGCAACAACAGCATGCGTGGCAACAAAGAAACCAAAAAACCCAAGAAAGACAAATCGAAGATACCTGCGACCGCCAATTCGCTTGCAGGAAAACCCGCGCTGACCATCGGCGACAAAAAAGTAAAATAACCACGGTGTATCGGGTTTCGTCCACTCAGGCCGCAGCGTTCATTTGAACGACCAATGGCGGGCGGCCTGATACCGTATTTGCATCGACCTATTTCTCAGCATTGGAGGCGGCAATGACCGAAGAAAACGAGACCGGCGAAAAAATGCATTATGTCTGTCAGACCTACATTGCCAAAAAGGCGGCGCGCGGCGGGCGTGGCGGACTTCAGATCGGCAAACAACTTCAATATTCTACAGCGTCCGAAGCACAGAACCGCGCCGAACGGGAATTCCTTGCTGAGAATTGCATTGGTGCAGATGCTTACGTTGTGACCGAAGATCGCACGTCCGGCGAAGTCGGCAGCCCCACTTTTCTTGTAAGGCTTGGGACTGTACCCGATGATGAGGGCGTTTGACGAAAGCGAAGTTCTTCGGCTAGCATTGAAGCAACCCCGACACCGCGCGCAACTTTGGTAGGAGTACAGAAATGTCCGGTTTCTCGTGGGCGCGCCCTCCAGGCCACTTCAGGAACCAAAGGTAATGGCCAAGATTCGAACCTCTCGCATCGACAGGCTTCTGTCCTCGATGGGATACGGCTCTCGCAGCGAGATTGCGCAAATGGCCAAAACCGGCGCAATTACGCTCGACGCAACCAAACTCCTCGATGCCACCCAACATATACCGGTTGACCCGGATTTGCCGACCCGCATGAAGATCAACGGCGAGGCACTTGATCCCCTCGCAGGCTTGGTCATCCTTATGAACAAACCCTTGGGCACGACCTGTTCGCACAAGGAAACCGGTTCGCTTGTCTATGATCTCCTGCCCAAGCGCTGGAACCGTCGCAATCCGGCGATCTCGACCATAGGCCGGTTGGACAAGCAAACGTCCGGTCTTTTGTTGCTGACCGATGATGGCGACCTGCTACACCGCGTCATCAGCCCCAAGCGCCACGTCAAAAAGACCTACCGCGCCAAACTGGCCCGCCCGCTCGATGGCACCGAAGCCGATCTGTTTGCTTCGGGTCACTTGATGCTGGATGGCGAGGTAAAGCCGCTGGCGCCTGCCGAACTGGACGTGATCTCGGAAACTGATGCGCTGCTGCGGATCACTGAGGGCCGATACCATCAGGTGCGCCGCATGTTTGCAGCCACCGGAAACCACGTCAAGGAATTGCACCGCGAACGTCTGGGCGGCTTGTCCCTGCCTGATAGCATGGCTCCCAGTCAGTGGAAGCTGCTGAGTACAGAAGAGATTGCAATGATCTTTCAGTAACGCGATGGCAGCGTGACCCGCGCCTTTCAACACACATCACAGTATACATGATGCCGCTGCGTGGTGGGGCAATCTACCGGATCAATTCAGCAGACTGTCCCATCATGCCTGAACTGGCGTCGAAAGGCAGGCGCTACTCGCGTTGTAGAAGCAGATGGACCGAGTGGGAAATACCAAGCAAGGCTATGCGACCGCTGCAAGCGTCCACGAAGCAACCGGCTGGACAAGCATTGTCGCGTTCAATGCTGGCAAACCGAACTTGCCGGGCAATATCCGGCCTTCAAGGGTATCCATTCGGTGAAGGCCGCCGGGGTTCAAGTTTGACGGTCGCGTTCTATGGCGAGCATCTCGACGAGAGTTTCTACACCGAACGGGGTGAATGCGAGGACCTCGACCTGTTCAGTGCCATAGACCCAGATGATACCATCTTCTGGCTTAATGCTGATGGCGAGATCATGGAGGCGATCGACGGTTTTGACGGCGTGGACCTTTTTCAACTGCATGGTCAGGCAGCATGAGCCATGTATCGGGCCTTCCAGTTCCAGGGCAACAATTCATGCACGCGCGACACGGGCGTATCCGGCAAGCCCCGCTAACGGCAGCCTAGGCAAGTGTTCGCGCTCTCGCGGTATGGAGGGAACATAGTCTGCTCATGTCCTGACAGCGCCCGGACTTGATCCGTCGCAAAGTATCACCACGGCATTGGTGATACATTTGAGATGGGAAAAGGAGGAGGCCGACCAATGATAAATGAAAATGACATTTTGGACATGACATGCCTGACGCGGGCGCAGATCGACGCGATATCAGAACACGAGCATATCGACATGGTTGCAGCGGCGGAGATGGGCGAATATTTGATGCACATCCATCACGGCCCACAAAAAGTTCAGCAGATGATCTGTGAAGATATCGCAGTGGCGCTTCACGCCGATGATTTGCAGGCTGCGCGCGGTCTCTACAAGGCGTTAAAGTCGTTTCTGGTGGACCACCCCATAGCCCTGCGTAGCAACAGTTAGACCACAACCCGAACATCGCTGCGCGCGAGATGTTGAACCGGCGCAAATTCACCAGACTCACAGAGCGAGTCGCTGGGCAGTCTTCTGCTGTCTGGCTGACCGCCTTGGCGCGATACTCGAGTTAGTCGGTGCGCCGAATGGCATGGTGTGTGCCGGAGCCGATCATAGCAAATCAGAGTGGCGTTCATGGTCTGGTTTTCGACAGCGAGGTAGCTGACTTTGGGAATGGGCGACCTCTGAAGTGCTGGTTCCAGGCGGTAAGAGCACTCCGCCCACGATCATTGCTTCCGCGATCCGCCGATACCCAGCCACATTCGCTGCACGACGATAGTCGATCCCACCAGACACAGTGCAGCAACTGACGCGTTCGCGCTTCAAGAGGCCGTGAATGCCGCACATTACATTGCGAAGCTTGCGATCGACTTTTTCAGCCTCCCAGAAAGTGAAGGCGGCATTCTGCTGCATCTCCAAGCCCGAGACAGCAACCCCGCCTGCATTTGCGGCTTTGCCGGGAGCCTGCACGATGCCTGATTTGGCTAGACGTGCTTGAGCCTCTGCCGTCACGGGCATGTTCGCCCCTTCCGCCAGATAGCCGCACCCGCTGTCTGCCAATGCGCGTGCATCCTCGATCTGGACTTCGTTCTGCGTGGCGCATGGAAGGGCGATATCGGGCTCGAAGTGCCACGGTGTCTTTTGTGCATGAAAGCAGATGCCAAGATCCTTCGGTGGATCTTGCGCTACGTCGCCACGGGCATCCAGAATCCAGTCCAGAGCTTCGGAAGAAACACCGTCCGGCGCATACCATGTTCCCGCGCGGCCCGACAGAGTGATGATCTTTGCGCCCAGCTCCAATGCTTTGCGCGCCGCATGGCTGGAGACATTGCCGCAACCTGACAATGCGATGCGCTTGTCCTCGAGCGTTTTGTTATCTTCGGACAGCATGGCTTGCAGGAAATAGATAAGCCCGTATCGGCGACACTGGATAAGGATGACTTTCGGTCCTGCATGTCTTGCCGAAACACCAGCCAGATCGCGCCGACAAAGACAACAAGGACCAGCGCGATCAGGACGAGGATTCTACGCATGATCTTCCGTTCGGACGGACGTGGCATCGGTTGCACGTCATTCCCCCGCAACCGCCCGCGCGATGGCCCGGAACGCGGCGATGCTTTCGTGGTCATTGTCGTCGAAGAGCGGGTCGGCACTGGTTTTCACGATGATCACCTCGCGGGATGGATCAACATAGATGTACTGCCCCCAGATGCCGATCGCGACAAAATCGCCTTGCGGGTCTTCGGGAATCCACCATTTGTACCCATAGCCGAAGGTCCAGTCGCTCAGCGGATTGTCACCCGGTTGCAGATGCGGGGCGATGGGGTTGACCGAGGCATGAACCCAACCCGCAGGCACGATCTGGTGTCCGTCCCGCGCCCCCGCTTCCAGATAAAGCCGCCCGAAACGGGCAAAATCGCGCAAAGTCGCGTTCAGGCAACACAGCACAATCTCGCGCCCCGTGCGGTCGGTGCTCCAACTCGCATCCGCCTCTGCCCCCATCGGCCCCCAAAGGCGGCTGGACAGATACTCGGCCACGGGCATACCCGTCGCGGCCTCCAGCACCAGACCGAGCGCCATGGTGTCGGTACTGATATATTCGTTGAACTGACTCGGCGCGCGGATGCTGTGCAATTCTGCGATGCTCTCTTCGATGGGGGTCCCAAGGGCCCTAGAGCGGAAGAACAACATGTTGATGTCGGATCTCGGGTTGTCGTAATCCTCGTCGAAATCAACACCCGAGGACATGGTCAAGGCATCCACGATCGGCACATCAGCATAGCCCGACCCGGCCAAGCTTGGCACATACTGTCCGATCGGGTCGCGGATGCTGGCGATATGGCCTTCCTCGACAGCGATTCCGATCAAGGCCGAAAGCACCGATTTCGCCGCCGACCACGACGTGAAGGGCGAGGTTTCATCGGCACCCAGCCGGTATTCCTCATGCGTGATCGCGCCGCGATGGACGACCAGAAGGCCTGTCGTCTGGGTCCGGGCCAGAAACGCGGTCAGGTCGCGGCTTTGCCCGCCGAAAGTGTAGGTTTCAGGCAATGGATGCGGCGCTTGCTCGAAGGCCCAGATGCTCTCGCCGCGCGGCACCTCGCGGAACGGAAAGATCCGCCCCATGTCGCGAAAACTCTCGACCCGGTGGCCATGAAATCAAAGCAATTACAGGCCACAAGACCGATGCCGAGGTCCGCCGCTATACTGCAAAATCAGACCAAGCCCTGCTAGCAAAAAGAGCGTTTAGTAAGCTCAGAAAGGACTAGATGGAACCAAATCTTCTAACACCCCGTGACATGTTAGAAAATTACACCGCAAAAGTATTTCAAACCAATACCTTAGCTGAACTAGTGGCAGCCCGTAGGGGAATCGAACCCCTCTTTCCAGGTTGAAAACCTGGCGTCCTAACCGATAGACGAACGGGCCAGCTGTCACTTGAAAGGTACTTATTTAAAGCCTTGATGCAGCGCAAGAGGGTTTGAGCGCTTTTTTTCCATCCTTGCTATGTTAATCGACCTAGCTGTTGGGAACAGCCGCATCATCCAGCCGCAATTGAACGCTGCGGCGCCCGCCCCACTGGTTGATCTCCATTTTACCAGCCAGATGCAGGCGCGTGCCTTGTGCTGTGGCGAGCGCAGGCCCAAGCTCTGATTCGAAGGCTCCGAATGCAACGGCCTCCAGCGAATTGCTTTCCCCATCCCCGAAGCGCAACCGAAGATGCGTCTCGCCCATGCGCCGCAGCGATTGGATGCGCATATCGGGAAATGCGAAGCGTGGGGCGGGGGCGGCAGCGCCGAACGGGCCAGCCGTCTCAAGCTGCTCGATCAACTCGACCGTCACGGCGCCGGGCATAAGCGCGCTGTCTATGCGCAAGTCCGACGCGGCCCCTGCTGCCCCCGCGCCTTGCTGTGCCAGCAATTCTGACAGCCGCTCCATGGCGGTTTCAATCTGCGCCCGCGCGACGGTCAGCCCGGCGGCCATCCGGTGCCCGCCCCCCTTTAGCAACAAGCCCTCGCGCACCAGCCTTTGCACCGCCGCGCCCAGATCAATCCCCGGCACCGAGCGGCCTGATCCCTTGCCCTCATCGCCATCCAGTCCAATCACGATTGCCGGGCGCGCGAGGGATTCTTTCAGACGCGCCGCCGCAATCCCGATGACGCCCGGATGCCAGCCATCGCCTGCCGCCCAGACCAGCGCCCCCTCCGCTCCGCGTGCCTGCGCCTGTGCCATCGCCTCTGCGCGCACGGCGGCCTCGATCTCGCGGCGCTCGGCATTCAACACCTCCAATCGCTCGGCCAAGGCTTCAGCCTCGACGGGGTCGTCGCTTGCTAACAGACGCGCGCCTAGATCTGCGGCACCGATACGCCCCCCTGCGTTTACCCTTGGCCCCAGAACAAAACCAAGGTGATAGGCGGTCGGCGCAGCTTCCAGCCGCGCGACATCGGCCAAGGCGCGCAGCCCAACCCGGCTGCGCCCAGACATAACCCGCAATCCCTGTCGCACGAAAGCACGGTTAACACCGATCAGCGGCGCGACATCCGCCACGGTCGCCAGCGCCACCAGATCGAGAAATGCCATCAGATCCGGGCCCTGACGACCACGCGCACGCAGCTGGCGATTGGCCTCCACCAGCAGCAGAAATACGACACCAGCGGCACATAAATGGCCCAGATTCCCTGTTTCATCCTGACGGTTCGGGTTCACGACAGCATAGGCTGGCGGCAGCGTTTCAGTGCCCAGATGATGGTCGACCACCATGACATCTGCACCACGCGCCGCTGCAATCGGGTCATGGCTGACTGTGCCACAATCGACACAGATGATCAGATCATGTGTTTGCGCGAGTGTCTCCATCGCCGGCACATTCGGGCCATAGCCTTCATCAATACGGTCGGGAATATACAGCGTCGCCACATGGCCCATCGCGCGCAGCCAACAGATCACCAGGGCCGCCGATGCGCCCCCGTCCACATCATAATCGGCAAAAACCGCAATCTTCTCGGCCCCATCAACCGCAGCAAGCAGGCGCGCGGCGGCGCGTTCCATATCGCGCAAGCCACGCGGGTCAGGCAGCAACGCGCGCAAGGACGGGGCAAGGTAGTCCTCTGCGCCCTCAGGGGGCACGCCAGAGCGCGACAGCACGGCACAAACGGCGCGCGGCAGGCGTGTGGTTTGGGCCATTGCATCGGTCAGACGTTGCAGCGCTGCATCCGGTCCCATCCAGCGCCGTCCCAGAACCGAGCTTTCGACCCCCAGAAACGCAGTCTCGTCACCCATCAGCCCTGCCCCATATCTTCAACGCCTCTCCCTGCCGCCCATGTCAGGGGCACCAGCAGCCCCGCACACCGCAATCGGGCATTTTCTTGCCTTAAATACTCAAAATGGCACCGCATCAGAAGTGTTGCAAACCGAAGCGCCCCGCCCGGGCGCCTTACAGCGGCGTGCGGTAACTCATGCGCCGGACAGATCCGGTTTTCGAGCGCATCAACAATGTATCGGTTGTCACCCAACCCGGTTCGGTCTTGATGCCTTGCACGATGGACCCATCCGTTACCCCTGTTGCGGCGAAAATCACGTCGCGGGTGATCATCTCGTCGCGGGTATAGATTTTGTCGAGGTCTTTGATGCCTGCGCGCCGGGCGCGTGCGATTTCATCGTCATTGCGAAATACCAAACGCCCGTAGATCTGTCCGCCCATGCATTTCAATGCAGCCGCTGCCAGCACACCTTCCGGTGCGCCGCCAGACCCCATATACATATCAATCCCTGTCAGGCCTGGTTCTGCGCAATGGATCACCCCTGCCACATCCCCGTCCATGATAAGACGGATTGCCGCCCCGGTGGAACGCAGATCCGCAATCATGTCCTCATGCCGTGGGCGTTCCAGCACACAGACGGAAATATCAGATGGATCGCAGCCTTTCGCTTTGGCCAGCGCACGCACGCGCTCTGACGGGGACATGTCCAGCGTCACAGTATCCGGCGCGTAGCCCGGCCCGATGGCCAGCTTGTCCATATAGACATCCGGCGCATGCAGCATAGAGCCGCGCGGCGCCATTGCGATCACGGTCAGCGCATTGGGGAAATCCTTGGCGGTCAGCGTTGTGCCTTCCAGCGGGTCCAGTGCGATGTCAACTTCGGGGCCATTTCCGTTGCCCACCTCTTCGCCAATATACAGCATGGGGGCTTCGTCGCGCTCGCCCTCGCCGATCACGACACATCCCTTGATGTCGAGCAGGTTCAACTGGTTGCGCATGGCATCTACGGCTGCCTGATCGGCGGCCTTCTCATCGCCCCGCCCGACCAGCTTGGCCGACGCAAGGGCTGCTGCCTCTGATACACGGGCAAGACCCAGAGAAAGCATTCGGTCATGAAATTCAGGCTGTGTCGTCATGGATATGTTCCCTCGGGCAATTATTTCAGACAGGTCTAGCGGGTCGCAGGCACAAGACACAAGCTATTACCGGAGTGACAGCGCTAACGACAAGAAAGGCGCGGCAGATAGGACTCAGTCTTCCTCGATGGCAAGGGCCACCGGCTCGCCGACCACGACACCGGTTTTCATTGACAAGGCAATGGCATGGTCGATGGCGTCGCGCGTGGTTTTGTGGGTGATGATCAATACGGGCGCGCGCGTGTCCTGATGGCCATACTGGCGCATACGGTTGATCGAGACACCGGCATTGCCCAGCGCCTCTGCCACTTTGGCCAATGCGCCGGGCTTGTCCATCAGGCCCATACGCAGATACCAAGGCTTTGACCCCATCGCCTTGGCCGAGACTGCCGCCTCCAACGTTGTTGCAGGCTGGCCGAAGACCGGCATCCGAAAGCCGCGCGCGATGTCGATCACATCGCCAATCACAGCGCTGGCGGTCGGCCCTTCACCGGCACCGGGGCCACGCAGGATGATCTGCTCGACTGCGTCGCCCTCAATAACGATCATGTTCGTACCGCCCTTCAACTGCCCCAACGGGCTGTCGGCAGGCACAAGACATGGGGTCATCGACTGTTCCAGCCCGCGCCCGGTCATCTGTGCGACGCCCAACAGCTTGATGCGCAGGCCCAGATCGGCGGCGGCGCGAATATCCTCGATCGAGATACGCTCGATCCCGCCCAATGCGATGGCCTCAAAGTCGGGCCGGACACCAAAGGCGATTGCTGACAGCAGCGTCAGTTTGTGCGCGGCGTCAATGCCGCCCACATCCAGCGTGGGATCGGCTTCGAGATAGCCCAGCTGATTGGCTTCCTCGAACACCGTCTCATAGGGCAAGCCCGCATCTTCCATCCGCGTCAGGATGTAGTTACAGGTGCCATTCATCACGCCTTTGATGCGGGTGATCCGGTTGCCAGCCAGCCCTTCGGACAGGGCCTTGATGACAGGTATCCCGCCCGCCACCGCCGCTTCAAA
>SL_7KL_010_BRINEDRAFT_10000440_pt1 | contig 19690 bp, 36 predicted proteins | sample SodLak_010_BRINE_FD_10663 | JGI IMG/M metagenome (IMG submission 10663)
CCCTGCTGCATTGAATCTATCTCCGGGATTTCCGTATCGTTTTGTGCGTGTTGTTGCCGTCTTTATCCCGTCACTAAGCCGTTCGTTTGACCAATCGTTAAACGGGATTGATATTTGTTCAGTCATCCGAACCCTCGTTAAACAATCCTTGATGCATCATAAGTTCGCGTAGCGCGCTATCTATGCTACTATGGCCGTGGCCTTCTTTAAAATCCGTAAGCCCTGTATGGACTTGCTCGGATACTTTGATTGACTTTCGCTCTGTCATCATTACCAGTTAATCACTGCTTACTTATATAATTGTCTACTCTTAGTTTCCTCTTAGTAGACAGACTTAATACACTGCCTGATAGAGTAGTAACTGTAATGGAAACACAACCACGGATTCCGGTTCAGATTGCAATGCACGTATGGGACGGTCGCATCAATGGCCGACTCGCAGACTTTGACGAATACACTGCGGTTATGAGTGAGATTAGCGATAGTGTGGAGTGTGCGCTATGAACAATAAAACGGCAAAATGTGACGACTGTGGAACTGAATATAAAGTAGAAAACCCAGTTGTTTGTAAGCAAAATGGGTGTGACGGCGCGGTGTTTTGGCTATGAAAAATCCGAATGACGAACAAGCAGACTACGAACAGGCACAACGTAAAGCGATTGAACGAGCATACGAGCAATACCCCGAAATGCGCGAACAAGACGAACAGCAGGCGTTTGAACAAGCAGAGGAACAACGATGAGAGAGTGCAAGAAAGTCGGTTGTAAAAAGCCAACCACGGACGCATATTGCTCCTACGGATGCAAAGAAGCCGCGTCACATGCAGCAGCACACAACCGCTCACGAGTGATTAACAACCGCGCAAACAGTCGTCGATTCTAACGCCGTTAGGAGTGTCGCTTTAGCTTTTTGTGGAGTGAATCAACACCAACTGCCGCGCCGATAACCGCCAGTGCAAGCATCGTGAGTTCCATGCTCTGGGCGATATACCCCAGTTGTGACGCGCCGAGATACAGACACGCAAAAATCACAACCACAACCTCCCCAACCTCGCTGTTTTCAATGCCCTCCACTATGTCGTCTCGGATGTCCTCATCCTCACTAGATTGTTGCATGTTACTCTTTAAACATGACCGAGAAAAAGGTGTTGCGCTCAGATTAGCCTGATATTTCTATCTCGCCAGTGCCACCGATTGAAAACGAAAGCACGTCATCTTGTTGCGTGACGTTGATTGTCGCGTCGTCTTGAACGCTTGCGTCTGCGATAACGTCCCCAAATGTGTTTTGTAGTTCTGCTTCAAGCACGAACCAGACTGTATTTTGTGTTTCCTCGCCCGCACCTGCCGGTCGGAAGTCTGCAATGTCAAACGCAGATGAATAGGTAATCGGCCCTGTCAGTTCTACGCTGCCACTGTCTGTCTCTGTGTTGAGTTCAACCGACTGCGTTGCAAGCTCTGTCGTGGAGTCTGCCGATCGACCTGCCCGCAGGGTAAACCGGAGTGTATCAACCTCTGTCGTTGCCTCAAAGGTATAGTCTGCCGAGACGGTCACACTCACGTCTTGGATATCCCCGTCCGGTGAGTCGTGGCTTATGTCGTCTACTGCTAACCCGTCTATGTCTATACTTTCCGCTCGTACCGTTGGTGTGAACGCTATCGTTCCGAAGCCAACGGTTGCGATACTTGCCGCTACTAATTGTCGTTTAGTGACTTTCATCACAACTCTATATGGGTGCTAAAGCGGGTTAAACGTGGGTATAGCGGCGATTTAGGAGTTTGGAAAACAGCAGATTAGAGTTTTTGGATGTATGCCAGTGCGTAGAATGGTGGACGGTTCTCGTGCGGTTGGTCTTCGCCTCTTGGGACAATTCCAGCAGTCGTGTTATTGCTCCCAAATTCGCCCCTGTTGTCTGCTGTTAAAAACCGCCCGTCGTTGTTGTTTGCGTTGTCAGTTGAGGAAGTGTCGACTCCAATAGGAGGAGCGTCTGGCAATTCGTCAACGGTAAGAGTGTGTTCGTCTTCGCCACCCGTATCGCCAACGTCGTACTGACCACCAGCACCGGCCACAAACCTATCTGTGAGGTCGGGCGTGCCGTCTGTGCCGTCGCAAAGTGTCCACCCAACCGGTATGTCAGGGATTGAACCGGACCACATGATGATCGCCCCCGTCGGCACTCTTCCCGGTTCAACGTATCGCCCATCATACACGCGCTCAATTCGATCGTTCACTTGAAACGCCGTGCCGATAAAGCAATTGCCTGCCGGATGGGTTGGTTCTGTCACTTGCGTGATTGGTGGGTCGCTCGGCGTCTCTGGATCAAACTCTCCGGTTGGCGAGTTATTAACCACAAGCGTGCCTGTTGCATCGACGCTCAACGTGTGATAGCGATAGGCGGATTCCGCCACCTCGCCCGATACGTCCGTGACGGTCTCGCTTTGACTACTCACGCTTACCGGTTCGCCTTCAATAAACACGTCACCACTGGCAATTTCGATTTCGAGGTCTGCCGATGTTGAGGGTTCGACCCCACTTTCGACAAACGTTTCATTTTCAGGGCCGTCCACTGCCGCAGACGTGATTTCATTATGGATAAGTCGATCATTCCCGGCGAAACGTCTCATTGATTTTTCACCTCGGATTCAGTTTCAATAATGATTTCTGAGCCATTGACCTTTGGCGTCTCGGCAAACGGGATTCGGGCAATTGCGGTCTCTTCGTCGTCGGTTATGATTTCTACCACAAGTTCCTCTAAGGTTTCCCCATCAGCGTCCGATGTAGCGGGCACAGTCGCATCGTAGCGTCCCGAAGCAGTTGCACGCCGTCTGTTCTCCGTTGTGTAGCGTGCCCCGTCTATGGCGTCTTGCAGGCCTTCTTGTGTTTCTTGAAACGGATTGCCGCTCCGTCCCAATGCGATACTTGCGACTTCGATATTGCGGCCATTCACGAGCGCATCCGTGAGTGCGTTGCGGCCTTGGTTGAGTGTTCGTGTCATGATGTGTTATGAGTGTATTTGTAAGAGTTTATTTCAACGTCGGTTCGTCTGAACTGCAAGTGTTAGAACGTCCTACTTGTTATCATTAAGATCGGGATGATTTCCAGAGTAAAATGCATCCAATTCGTCAGACATTCTATTGAAATCCTCGTGATTGGCGGACTCATCATCCGCAAAACGCAATTGTGATCCTAAAGCGGATTCAAAGCCATCTCGAACGTCAGAAATGTTCACATCAATATCAATTCCAGTCCAACCCCGCATAATAATGATCGCAGGGCAACCTTCGGGGTCGTTTTGATGACAACTCATCTCATCAATAGTTTCTGCAAGAGGGATTCTCAAATTATCCGATTCGCCTCTAATTCCGTGGTTTTTTATCCAAATCATGTATTTCCCAACACCTCGTTGTTGCCGTTGTCCGTGATTGTCGAGTTTCTGTTTCCAATAGCAACTCCGTTTGCCGTATCGGCTTCAAAATTTACATCCACGCCTGAACACTGATATACTCCGGCTCTACCCTCCCCAACATTGATTGTAGCCGATTTGCAATTCTCAAATGTTACTTCGTTTGCGCCTTCTAAAACGTTCAATTCGAGCGTTCCCAACCCCTCCCTAATCCCTCTTAAGACTACTTCTGATGCCGAGATTGCGAAATTATTCCCGCCTTCAATACGCGCCCCCCCGATTGCGGCCCCTCTCAGTTCAATCTGACGTTGGTCAATACTAACATCCTCATCGTAGATCGTTTCCTCACTTCCGTCGATCTCAATCACTTGACCACGCTTTGCGGATGAGATTGCATCATTGATAGAGCTAAAGTCTGATTCAAACAGGATTTTCCGACCGAACATTCCGGTATCAATTGTCGCTCGGTCGCTCTGTAAATCCTCTGCTTCGAGAGTTCCAACTCGCGCGTTATCCTCTACAATAAACTCCTGTCCAGCGGCAGGTCGTGCAACTACATTCCCGTTTTCATCAATCTGGATTTCGGCCCCGTTTCGAATGATTTTGCCATTGTCTGCCATACTATACGCCCCTCGTTTCGTGTGTTGTGTGTCTCATTATATCTCTGTCTCCGTCAGTAGTGTTTGATTGTTAAACCCGTCTCCGAGATACCCGCCGTCAGTCGGGCGTTTCTCAGGTCCGAGTTCGATGCTTCCCTCAAGTTCTATGTTGCCGTTTAACTCTACGTTACCTGTGTTTAAGCGTTGATTTGTGTTAATAGTTCGCGTTGTTCCTGCCGCAATTGTTTCGGTTGTAAATTCAACGCTAAACTCATTGCCGAGTGCCCCACCGCGCGGGTTAAACAGTCGGTCGCCATTCGCGTCTGTGTTTACATTGCCGAGTATCAACTGCCGATCTACAAACGACCGCTCAAGTAGTCGGGTGTTCCACTCCACCTTGAAGTCGAACATTTGCGTTAAGAACTCTACCGATACATCCGGGTCAAGGTCGCCCTCACGCGCTTCAATGCGGTCTTGTTCGTCGCTCAGCGCAGTCAGTTTATCAATTACGCCCTCGCGGTTCTCAGCGACTAAGAGCGTATCTAACCCCGTTGAGTCAAGTTGCACGTCGGCAATTCGAAAGTCACGCGCAATACCCGCGTCAGGGTCTTCGACAAACACGACTTGCCCCGGTCTGACTTGCCCCACATTAAAGGTCTCAATCTCGCCGATTGTAATCGGTTCGCCACGCTCTAAGATTGCTTCGGCCTTTGCACGCGCCGTACTTTGCTCACCGGCAGGAATTCCCTCAAAAGTCTTTGACTCTTCGAGAATGACGCCCTGCTCGCTTCCGATAGATTCACCGAGTGCTTTCTGTGCCGCTTTGTCCGAGACAACCACCTCTTCGTTGCCGTCCTCGCCGTATTTGAGTCGGACTTGGTTAATCTGTGCTCGGTTGTCGTCTTCCCATTCAGTTGAGCGATAGCGTCCGGGTGTGAGTTCTAAGTCTGCCTCACCAGCGTCAAATTCCCGCAGGAAAAATTCAAGGTCGTTTGTCGCTCCGAACTGTTCATTCGCGCTTGACTCAGTAAGTGTCGCTATGATTTCGCTCGGTGTGACGCCCTTATATCGCTCGGTGACGTTCGTGGGTTCATCCACGAATTGCACGTCTGCCGGATCAACGGACAAGGGTGAAAAGTCCTCGACGACTTCAATCACAATGTCTGAAGCATCCATATCGACAAACTCACGGTCGACCTTCCGGCGTTTTAGCCAGTGGTCATGAGACAGTAGGTCCACCGACGTGCTGCTTTGATCGTAATCTTGTTCGACGACAAAGCCCGAAAAGCGACGTTGCCATGTGTCCGATCCGATCGGTAGCACGTCTACATCAACGAGTCGGTAATCTCCAAACTCTTCAAGGAGGTCTGAACCCCTGTCGATAAAGTCCAACGTGGCCGAGCGGGCGAATCGGTTTACAGCGTCGTCAATTTGCGTTTGTGTGTTGTTCGCAAATATTTCATCAGTGCCGGGGTCACGCACTCGGTATCTGTCCGGCATTACGATTCAACCCCAACCGCGCACTGGATTGTGTACGCCTCTCTTGTCTCGCCACTGTTGAGTGCAGGTCTGATTTGCTGAATGGATACAGCGGGATACACCGCATCCTCCCCCGCGCTTGTCGGGTTGATGTCTATTTCTCCTTGTGTCGTTGCCGCGTAGTCGTCACCCTCGTTAAACAAGCGGTATGGCCCGCCACCGCCGTATGCAGTCATACTGATTAAGCGGTTGAATTGATCTTTTGCGGTGACTGGTCCAAAGCCGAACAACTCTTCGAGGTCGTTCTTATGCGCTTCGGGTAGGCCTGCGGAACTCTCGAAAAATCCTTGTACAGTGATTTCTGTCGTCCATTGATTAAAGTCAAGAACTAACGCTGCGGAGTCCCCGCCCGGCAATCCTTCAACAGTCAACTCGTCGTCAAACGATCGGTTCACTTCGGCGTTCGGCGCAAGGTACGCAATTACGTCACCCGTGATAGTTTCAAGTCGGATTCGTTCGTGTGGTTCCATATCAGTTCGCACCCCGATTCGAGAGTTCGCGTTCAAACGCTCGTGCAATGTTCTCCCCGTCACGCTGTGGATTGCCAGAGGATTGCACCATGATGGTCACGTTTTCAACAGTCGTCCCTCCACCGCTAATTGGTTGTTCTCCACGGTCTCGGACTTGTGCCGCCGGTACAACCATTTCGCCAGCGTGGACCATTGCCAACCCATCCCCAGTGATACGGCCACCAGTGTCAAGTTGTGGGATGTCGATACTGCCGCCGCCAACACCGACCGACCCCCCACCGAGCACGTCGGGTATGTTGATGGATACACGCGGGATTGACACCGAGGATGGAATGATTCGATTGAACGCATTGCGGAAGGCATTGGCCGCTTGTGTTGCCATGTTTCGGAACTGGCCCATCAATGCATCCGCGCGACTCCGAACGCCTGCAACCATCCCATCTACCCAGTCACGGCCTGCTTGTGCGAACTGTCGTGAGAGGTCTAACAGTGCAAGGATTCGCGTTCGCATATTTTGCATCCGCGTGACTACAGCGTCACGAAGCATTGCCGCTAAGTCGCGGGCACGGCGTAGCGCACGACTGAGAAACTGCGAGACTCCCACAGGGATACTTTCGAGAATCGTAAGCACTCTGTCGCGTGCGCTTCCCAACCGGCCAACGATTGCATCACGTGCTTGTGCCGCCCTTTCGCGTGCAAGCTCTCGCGCACGCCCTAACAAGTCTTCAAACCCGACGGCCATAGCGGTCAGAAACTCTATCACTTTGTCACGTGCCCCGCCGATATTGAATATCAACGCGGTTGCTAAGGCAATTGCCACGCCGATCAACACAACTTTGATGCTGATTAACGCGGCCACTGCGGCTATTGCTGTCCCGATTGCACTCCCCACGGTGAGTAATGCACTTCCGACCGGTGCTAACACGGATGCAACACCGATACCGACCTTTGCAAAGGCGGCAAACGCAGTGACAACAGTGGCTAAAATGCCTGCAAATGCTATTGCAGCACTAATCGGTCTGCGTATAGAGTCGTCTAAATCCCGATACCACCGAACAGCGTCAAGCACCCACGAACCAAGCGAACGACCGGCGGGTAACACGTCTCGTACGATCGTATCTGCAAAGAGCGTGAAGCCCGCGCGAACACCCGCAAACTGTGCTCGGAGTGTCGGTGATAGTGCAAGGATGGATGCAATACCCGCTGCGGTTGCGGTTGCCACAGCTGTAATTGCTGTTTTGTTTCGTGCCATCCACCGCTCCACTTCCCCACTATTACGCTGTGCCGCCCGCCCTGTACGACTTACTGATTTGCGTACTTGTTCGTCTGCCTTAGCCGCTGCTTTAGCCCCTCGTGTACGGTAATTAAATACAAGTTCTCTCGTACTCATGCAGCAACCTCTTTACCGTGCCAACGTTGGTGAGTCGCATACCCAAACCAAAGGGGCATACAACACACCGCAATTGCAACGCCTGCGAAGACAAACCCGAATAGCCCTGCATCAATCCATCCAAACGAAAGCGCATATATCGCTGCCGGGATTGATAACACGACAAATAAGCCTGTCAACAAGGCGTAAATCACTGCTTCTCCTTTATGATTTTTACTCATGTTTTACTATTCATTTTGGCCTTTCTTTGTTCTTTCTCTCGTTTCCGATCGCTTCCGTCCATGATTGCAAGGTGTACTTGACGTATTTTCGATGGGATGTCATAGGGGTCTGGTGCACCACCGAACTCCGACCACCAGCGGTGTCTAACACGTTCGCGTTCTTTCCACGGTTCGGCAAGGTCAACTGATTTCCCATACCCAATTTCAACGAAACTGATGAATCGTCTCACTATCAGCGTTGGTGAAGTCAAGTATTTCATTCCCAACCTCTTTAACAATCTTGCGCGTCAGTTTGTCCGCGCGTTTGATTTTGGTTTTGCTCAGTGGGAATCCTTCGGGGGCTTCGACGACACCATTCACGAACGCGTCAATCTTTAGAGACTCAATATCCGTGTCTTCTTGGACACCTTCACGCCCCTTTGAGACGGTAGTATTCTCTTCAATGAGTTGTTCTTCGTTGTCAAGCATTTGGAACTCAAAGACCCAAATGCCACCCTCCGGTAGTTCGGCATGATACTCTTTGGTGAGATTGTCATAGCGTTTGGTCTGTTGCCGCCCTTCCTCATACGAGAGTGTAGGCTGTTCCGGTTCGTCTGCTTCGGTTGCTGTCTCTGTCTTGCTCATAATTCAATCACTCCAAAGGCTCACGAATCTCAACTTCAAATTCGGTCGGTTGCAGTGTCATCGTTGTCTCAAGCGACCCCTCAACTTGATACGGCATTGGGAAATCCACAACCGGGGTGTTTCGGCCCGTAATGATAATCCCGTCTGTGATTACTCCGGCGTCCATCTGGCGAACAAACGGAACCTCGTAGTTGATTGGGTCGCCATTCTCAGCAGCACGCTTGTAAAGCTCGTCGTCAGTCGGTTTGACTTCGAGTGTTTGTTCGGTAAACCGCTCGGCGTTGGTTTCCTCCGATACGGAGTAGCCTTCCCGTCCAGTCGGGTTGGTCTCCTCTTGGCGTCCGTGGTGGTTGACTTCAAGGCCGTTGTCAATGCCGAGTTCGCCACCTGTGGCCGTCGCAATCTCTCGCTCGAAACCATTTCCGTCCTCAACCGTAATGACACCCTGCATTTCCGAGCGGAAGGGCTGAACGTCTGTCGGCAAGTCCGGCGTAAATGCGTCTGGTGTTCCAACGTCTCCCTGTCGTGCCGCCGTGAAACTAAAGTCCACGTTCAGTGGGTCGCCCTGACTCCACGAGAATGTCACCGATGCTTTACACCCGATGTATGGGGTCTGGATATCCGTTCCTTCTTGTCGGTGTAGGAGTGTCGCCGTAGGGAGTGGGCGACTCACAGTAAAGCGTGAAAACGCATAGCCGTCCTCGGTGTTGTTATCCTCTTCTCTCTCGCCAAAGGCAAGTTCAAGCGGTACGCGGTCATCTACGGGCACGACCGTCGGATCAAACTCGTGTTCGCGTGGGTCTGGGCTATTGATGTATGGCCCTTCCGACCCACCCGTGGCGAGTGGGGTGTGTGGGTTCTCGTTTGATGGTTCAAAGTCCTCGGTCGTATAGCCGAGTTCCTGAAACTCTTCAAAGTCCGTTACTTCGGTGTATGGCTCGGATTCAAGCGCCCAAAGTAGGACGCCAGAACTGCCGAGGGTGTATCTGTTTGTACTCATGTGAATTATATCGTATTATGCGGTGTAAACCGTCCCGCTAATCGTTGTTTGCCAGCTATGCGTCTCGGGGTCGGTCTCAAAGTTTGCTGCGGTTGATCCGTCGATTTGTCCGTCCGTAAATCCCCCCTCGCGCAAGGTATCACGTTGGTTCTGAATCACGAACTCACGAACGCCGTCTTTGAGTGCGAACGTCTCGGTAGAGGTCCGACCCTCCACGTTGATTAGCACGGACACGTCCGCCGTATGCAACTCGTGTCTGTTGTCAAACGACTCGGCAGAGATTGACGCTTCACTCACGACTATGTGGGGATATGAAACCGTCTGTTGATTCGGATAGGACGTGACAATAAATGGTGCCTGTTGATTGCCGCGTGGAGCCTGTGGGTCCGACAGTGACGTGTTGGCGTCGTCGGCCCATGCAGCCAGTTCGTCGGCTATCAAATCGCGTATGATCGACTCGGTTAATGTACCGATATCGACCGTTGGGTTCTGTGTTGACACGAGGGTTTATTCACCTCGGCGGTGTACCTGTGCGTACGTATCCCGGCGTTAAAAGTACACCTCGGCGCGACTATTCGGATTCGCGTAATTTGCGTTCCACGTTTTTCTCATACTCTCCCTCAACGTTTTTCCATGCACGGCGAGCGGCCTGTATGGGTTCTATGCCATTCTCGGCAATTGCTTGCCCGATAAGATAGACTACTGTATCAAAGGTTACTATCACCGGCCCATCCCCAAAGTCCCGTGTCTCTGTCTCACCACGGTTCAATAGTCCTTCTTGCTCATGTACCCAGTCGGCCAAGTCGTCCGGTGGTGGTGCTTTCGCGCCCGGCCTACGACCAAACTCTGAAATGAGAATTTGTATTTTGTCACTACCGATCGTATAGGAGTCCGACCCTTCGCGCTGCGGGTCGATGGTTATGCTGTTAATCCCTTCACCCGTGTTTTGCCACCCTGCCGAGAGTAAGAGGTCTTGCCACTCTGTCTGAAACCTGACTGACTGATTGAACACCTCTTCTTGTGCCACTTCTCGGATTCTTGAATCTTCGGGTATATCTGCAAAGTCGTCGCCCTCATATGACATAGGTGGATATACGCAACAGAAAAGTTAGTCGTTGGGGTCGATGGGAGTGGTTATGCACCGAAACCGTTGGTCAGTCCAATTGTACGGCCACGTTGGACCATACGACACATTACCCTCGCTGAACGGGCCACGGTCAGGCTCAATGCCTAACTCTCGGCGCATCCGGTGGGCTTTCTCTTGTGGCGATAGTCGATTGTCGTCACTCACGAATCAGACCCCACTGGTAGAACCCGCTCGCCACTATGCGACGGTATGAGAACGTCACCACAGCGGTAACATCCCCATTCCTCGCGGTGGCTTCCGTCGTCGGCGTGGTCAAACTCACGCTTTACTGCCTTCGCATGTCCAAACCAGCGACACAAGAACCTATGCGAGTCGTTGTGTGGTGGTAGGGTAATCGTTGGGAGATTCACGAGTCAGACCCCACGAATCGCTCTGGTTCTAACACGCGCTGCATACGACGGGCCTGTTCTTGTTTTCGCTTCCGTTCGGCCCATGCAAACCGTGCCATGTACTCGGCCATGTCAGCGTCCCACTCGTCGATTGATACGGATGGTTTGTTAGTCATTCTTCAATCACAACCGCTTTGAGCATTTCTTTCCGCGTCCATCCACAAGATCGGCACTCTAATTCATATCTAAATGATCCGTCGTTATGCCAGTAATTGAAAAAGTGATATCCACCAGCTCTTTCAAGCGGATGTGGTGTGACACGTTCATATTCGCCACATTCGGGACAACCTTGCGAGGGCATTTTTTCACTCACCATCAACCAACTCCATTACGGCATTACCAACCGTTAGGATATCTTCATACATTGATAGCAAACCATCATACAGTCCTTGGAGCATCTTTTCAAACCCGTGCCATACGTTCCGTGTAGCCGCTCTCATGGCTTTGACTGCACGCTTGCGTTCGTCGTGTGTCTTTGCGTTGTAATACTGCTTTCGGGCGTTGTATAATGCTGGCAAACTCATTCGTCAACCAACTCCTTTGCATAGTCATTTACCACTGTCTTCACACGCTTCTTTGCCTTTTTCTCACTCCCTTCATGTCCAATAATGACATGGAAGGCGCGTTCTGAAATGTGTATACTCGGCATTGCATACTACCCAACACAATCCATTAGGATATATCTAAGACAACAGGCAATATATTCCTCTATTGGGTGTGGAATAGTGACGGTTCCGAGTCAGGTTTCTCACCGCGTGTTAAGCGTTTGAACCGTCCTCCCCGAAGCACGTCGTCACAAAACGGCAATAAGTCGTATCGCAGTTATGTGTAGGCATAGCAGTGTCTTGAATGTTTGGCCTATTCTGCTTCAACGTAAAAGTCTGCATCCTCGTCGATATCCTGTCTGCCACCCAGTTCGTTATACACAACAGTCAGTTTTTCAATCCCCACGAGTGCGTGTTTATCTCGTGTTACGTCAATCGCCGTATAGACACGCGCTCCCTCCGGCAGTGTGACGCTATCGCCCGTGAGTTCAATATTGCCGTTTAGTTCCACGTTGCCCTCAAGCAATACATTCGACGTGGTGGTTGTCTCTCCCCCTTCAACGGTTGTCGTGGTGTTCTCTTCGACGAACAAGCTCAACTCGCCGGGCGGTATGTCCGGGTCTGGCCGAATGAGTCTATCACGGCCACCATTCCGATCGGCGTCAACATCCGTGCCACTGACAAACGTCACGCTGATAGACCCATCATTCAACCGGCCCTCTAAGCGTTGTTGTTGGCTTTCGGTCGGATTATGTACAACCGCCTTCGTGGTTTCAACCTCTCGCCTCACGTCCGTCACGCCGTCTCTCCCTGCTTGAAAATCAACGACGCGCGTTAGGACAACCGCCTCGCCTTTTGCTTGGACTATCTTATTTGGAGTCGTCATGTGTGTTGTTTATCTCGTCGATATCCGGTAAGTTGTTTGGTCGGTTGTGCATATCCATTTGTGGGTCTAATAACCCTTCTCGTCTGAGTGCATTTGCATTACGTTTAATCCGCTTTTGATTTTCTTTAATGGCCTTTTGGTTGGATATTATACTTGTCCTACTTTTTTTTATTTCACTGTTGAATCCTTCCCACGGAGTCCCTTCCGACCCTAAGAGGAGTTCGGCGTTGGTATGCGCTATTTCTTTGACTTTCTGGTTTTCTTCGCGCATTTCCTCAAGGCCCGTGATTATCTTTTTAACGTACTGTCGCCCGAAATACGTGATTATCCCGCCGAGAACGCTAATGACTGAGAGGAGTGCCCCTATTGCAAGTAAAAAGAGTTCGATCAACGCCGTGTTTGTTTGCAGCGTGAGCGGGAGTGGGACAGTAGACATAACACTATGCGACTGATATTTGCTGGAGTTTTTCCAACCGTTTGTGTTGTGTTTCGCTGATATCCCCTGCGTGTAACGCGCTCGGTACGTCGTAGGTCACGCTAAAGCCATCCATTGATATGTTGGACGCCCCGCCGTTGTCCGTTGACGCATTTGATGCAATGGCTTCACGAATGCCTGCGATTACCATATCCTCGGCCACGCTTGCAACAGTCGCGGGTGGATTCTCCCATCCGGCCATGTATGTAACCTCGTAAACCCGTCGTGGATTCCATCGGTTTCTGCGTGGTCGTGTGCCGGGTTTCTTCTTGAGGATACCGTTATTTTCCCCACTGAATCCCCGGCGTTGCACAATTTGCACGTCGTCAACACTCACGTTCTCGCCACGAGCGTCAATGTCAACAATCTCGGTTACAGGATAGTGTCGCAATTGCAGCTTGTCTGAACCGTTTCCTGTTCTCGTTTCGGTAAACTCTTCGGGTTCAAAGAAGGTTCGATTACAAAAGCGGTTAATCTCGTCTGTCGCTTCCCGTAGTTCGTCTTCGATGAACTCGTCTAACTCGGCGTCCGTTTCGATAACACCCAGAGAGTCGGGTGTGACGCCGGTTTGAATCTTCACCGATTCGGCTGTGCCGTAGAATGGTGGTTCACTTACACTCATGCGTTACACCTCTTGCAGTCGAGTGACGGGTGGACCGGTGCCTTACAGTTGGGACACCGATTAACGCCTTTTGCCTGTCCGTTATCCATCTGCATTTTGTGTGCCATTAGCCGAGTTGCTCTTTGATCGACGCTCGGAGTTTGTCCTCACCGAGTCTGAGATCAACGTCCAACTCGGCGTCCTTGGCGAACTCTTTCAGTTCGTCGTAGTCGGCCCCATCAATGTCAAAGTCTGTTGATTCGTCTCCCTCTGCTTTGATTTCCGTAAAGCCGAGTTCTTTAAACCGATCAACGTGCTCCGAATCTTCGACTTGAATCACGCCGTCTTTGAGTGCATATGTACTGCCGATTCCAAGGCTAAACCGTCGTAGGCTTCTCTTCTCTTCCGGTGGGTGTAGTAGTGTCATTCGTATTCGTGTTCCTATGAGTGTGATATAGTTAAAAAACGGTACTGTGGTGTGTTCTCAAGTGAGACTCTTACAGTGCGTAACTGTCAAGATGCTTACCGAAGAATCCGCCCGAGAGTTCCACGTTGCCGTCATAGGCAAGCATGGCAACCTCATCCGCGCCACCACGGACACTGAGTGGGAAGGTCGAGAGTGGCGACAGTTCACGTTTGCGCCACGTCGATGTATCCACAATGAACACGTCGCCTTGCGAACCAACCGAGCGGTCTTCAAAGCCGTCGTCAAGCGCGTCGTATTCGTCCCATGGGTCTTGTTCGGTCCCCTCTTCGTCCTGTGCAACATACGTGTGCTCATCGACGTTGTGGGATGGAACAACCTCAATGCCTGCAATACGAATCCGGTAGTCACCGTAATTGAGTTCGCTCTGGTTTTCATCCGAACGCGCTCGTGGGATGAACTCATTTTCCAGACGGTCGTACATGCTGTACGAAGTCCAAATCTCAAGGTCGTTCGGATTGACGGCGTACGGCCCCTGTAGGAGGTCGTGAATCTCGCCTTTGATGTCGTCAAGGAAGTCTTCAGACACGCCGGACTTGTCGATCACAATATCCGTTTCCTCAACTTCATCCACAGTGTCAGCGGCAAGTTGAGCAAGGCGGTACCATTCGGCAAGGCCACGCGCGGCGTACTGCCCGAGCGGTGAACCGCCTTCGAGGGCGTCAACTTCTCCACCAAGCTCTTCGTAGTCGAACTCACCAGCGTCTCCACCGGTTGGGGATTCGTCAAGGCCGTCCAACTCGTAGCGACCGTAGAGCATTTCTTGCTCATCAAACTGAGCGTACTCGGCCATACGCGCGGTAATGGTCAAGTCCTCCAAGTCCATGTAATGCGCGGATGCAGTGGCCGCAAAGTCACCGATTTCTGCGGTGTCGGCGTAAATACGCATTGGGACAGACTCACGGTTCAGACCAAAGTCGCGGGCGTAATCCTGTAGGCGTCGGGAGACACTTTCAGGGACACGTCCGAGCGGTGACTCACGTCGATCAACACGGTTGAAGACTGCTTCGTATCCTTCTTGGCCTTGACGTGCCCACCGCTCAAAGGCAAGTGGTGCGTTCTCTTTGAGGTTCTGAAGAATCTCAGGATCAAAGACAAGCGGTGTCGACCGTTCTGCAACATTAGAGTCAATGACTCCTTTCTGTCGCATGGCCTTGAGAGTAGCCTCCTTGACCTTATCGCCTTCACTTGCGCCTGCCGCTGCAATGAGTGCGTGGCGGGCCATGCCCTTGTACACAGGCGCGTCCTTGAATCCTTTGGCGTCAAGTTCGTCACGATCGGCCTGCAATCGTTTTAGGAAATGCCCTTTGTTATAGACTGGGGTGAGTCCTTTGTCCGTGCCTGCTGCTTTTTTTACCGCGTCGATACCGTTGTCCGTCCATAGAGACTTGAAGACTCCACTCGGATTTTTCGTGAGGTCTTTCGGCGTCTGTTTTGGTTCTGCGCTCATGATTGATTAGAAGTGTGCCGCTTGTTCTGCAACGCTTGCGGCGGGCGTTTTGTTTTCCTCGGTCGATTCGTCTTTGCCTTCAACGTCGTCGGTGTCGGAGACTACCATACCGCCTTTTGGCCCACGCGAACCTGCCGCGTCAGTCTTGACGGCTTCAAGTTCGTTTCGCAGGCTTTCAAGTTCCTTTCGGAGTTCTTTGGCGGCCTTGTCCTCCTTGTCGTCGTCGGACTCTTTGTCTTCGTCTTCGTCGTAGTCCTCGGACGCTTCGGTTTCCTCGCCACCGTCGCTTACTTCGACAAACTCGCGGACATCCTCTTTAGCCGCTTCGTGGTGGGCATTGAAGATTTCCATAATGCCGTCAAGTTCGTCAGCACTGAGTTTTTGCGTGCTGTTCTTTTCCTCATCCTCTTCGTCGTCCATCTTAGACTCGGATTCGTGTTCCTCGTCGTCTGTTTCTTTGCTTGTCATAAGTGCATTTGTGAGTGCATCCGTATCAATAGTCGATGGGTCAATGCCCGCCTCAGAAAGTGCCGAAGCGACTTTGAGACCATCCGAGGTTGCGGCGTCGGGGTGTGACTGAATCCCCACGGGTGATATTTCCATGAGGTCCATATCTTCAAAACGAAAGCCACCGTTGTCTCGCTGTTCGGCGTTATCTTCGTCCCATCCAAATCCGATGGAAAAGCCGACTGGCATTTCTTGAGCGAACAAATCCAGCAGCTCATCGGCGGCCTGTTTGCCCTCTCGCAGTTTGCCCTCGGCAATCACCACGTCTCCGTCACGTCGGCCACCCGTCCACCCACCGATAATATCCTCATACCGGTAGGCTTGCGGAACCCCGTTATCCGCATCATACCCGTGGTTAGGGAACATCGGGACACCACCGCTGTTGAGTTGTGCAACCATTGAGTCGATTGCACTATCAGCGAGTTTGTCGCCATCCCGATCTTCGGCCAACCCACTAACGGGCACCTCTATCGTTGTCGGTTCGTCGTCTCCGTCTTTGGCTTCTTTGACGGTGACAGACTTCGTATAGAAGCCTAACCGCTTGTCAGCTTGTGACGGGTCGCGTACCTGTGCATCCATCCGTGGATACACGTAAGTAAGCCGTGGTTAAAAGTACACCTCGGTAGAATAGCTGTGACGTGGGTTTAATCGGTCTGTTCGTTGACTATCGTAGGGTCGCCCTCATAGTCTGGATATGGGTTTAGTGGCACACTATACAACACTATTGAACCATTCATTTCACCCAAACGCGGCGTGTGCATGTAGTGTTCTAAATGGTCGTAGTCGCTAAAACTGCAAGCGATTTCGTGGTTTTGCACATCTTGAACGCCGCGGTCAATTATCTCTTGCTTGAGTTCGTGAAACAGCACCTTACCACGAGACGCCTTTTCAGGATCAAAGCCCCAATTACAGACGAACTCCAACCGTTCCTCAAACTCAGATTCGGGTAGGTCGGTGGTTACGTACTCGTCTACGAGGTTTTTGATTTCTTGTTTCCCGACACCAGCGAGTTCGTGGAGTGATTCGCTCATAGCCATTCCCTCGTATCCACAGGATTCTCACAGTGGATGTATGCCCCTCTATCCAAGCCGCTGTTTTGCTCAGCGATAATCACACCATAATACCCGCGTGAGATAAGCGTCTCAAGTCTCGGTGCATGGCCCGATGGGACAATATCCCGCTCGGTTGGGGCACGGACAATCCGATCGTTGTTTCCGACTGCGTGGTTCAAATCCTGTTCAAGGTCGTCTGTTTTCTCGCTTCTTTCGCTCATTATTTCCACACCCCAACCTCTGCTTTCACACACCACAGACAGCGACGCGCGCACTTGCCTGCCACAGTCTCGGCGTTGCAGTCGATGCTCATGCATTCAGTCATCTTGACCACCGTTTACCACAGGTTTGACACTCGACGACTTGTGACGTGCCCCATACGTCTGTCTCTTCTCTTACCCTGATTACAATGCGAGCATCGTTATGACAATCAGTCATGGTTCGTACCTCGTACACTCGCCACAAAACCACAGTTCGATTTTACCTTCATGACCGGGGTATTTTTCGACACTGCCAGCAGGCGCGTCGTTCCACTCGCCACAATTTTCACATAGATATTTTTCAACTAAGTCGTCGTTCATCGTCCCAAATCCTCCAATTTCCTATCTGCACTCTGTGCTGCGTTAGTCGCTTCCTTCACGCCTGATTCGATCCGGTCTAACCGCTCTTGAAGGTCGTTGGGTACATCAAGCGGCAATTTGTCCGTGTTTATATCGCTGAAGTCCATGTTAATGTTGTCTGCCGGTGTGTTTTCACCATTTAACAACCGATCTAATACTTCTTTGTATGTCTCACGGTCGAACTTTTTCAAGTCTCTTAGCGCGTCTCTCTGGTCTTCTCTGATTTCAATGGTTGTTGTGTCACTCATTATTTTTCTCTCGGATTATCTCAGCAGCCATTTCTAAGATTTCTGCGTCGTGTTTGTCGTGCGGTTTTGCTTGGTCTGACATGGACACAAGAACGTCCAAAGCTATTTTTTCGGTGTCCATCCCGTCGTTATACAACTCTTCCAACGCACCGCCAAGATGGTAATAAGCGTGTTGTAGTTCCTTTTCGGCAGCCATTCTGTTCTTACCTATTGCCGAGACTGCCCGCTCTATACGATACCGCGCTTTGTCTATATTTATCTCACTCATTCTTTTGAGCATACCACTTTTTTCGCACCCGCTCAATATCGCCGTGAATTGTGGCAGGGTGTTTCTCCCAGTCGTGTGTTTCGCCTTCGTCTAACCACCGACCGCAAGACGAACAGTAACAACGCTCGGAAACGGTTGACTTTTCAGACATTGATCTCGGTGAGTGTGCCGACTTTTGAACCGCCGTTCATGATTGCCACGTTGCCGCTGTTGACGTTCTGAACAAGCGATTTCTCGCCACCTTGCGGGCCTTCCATGTCAATCATTTCGCCGTCGAACATGGTTTCGGTGACGGTGAACGTCTGAGAGAAGCCGTTGATTGTGAACGAGTCGCCGATTTCGAGTTCTGCCATTACGTCGGTTACGTTGTTTTTCTCCATATTACTACTGTGTGGCTATGGGTACTTATAGCTTCCTATAACCCCCTATAGTATCCTGTAAAGAGTTATAGAAAGAGGCTACACACCCACGGCTTTGTCCCACTTGACAACCGTGGTTTTACTCATCCCAAACTCATCGACCACTGCTGAGTTAGAGTTCTCCGATCGGACGCGCGTCCAAACATCGGCAAACGTCTCACTGTCGTTCACACGCCCCTGTTCTCGGACTTCAAACTGCCGCTCTGAGAGTTCATAATGCACTTGAAACACGGCGTCTCCCTCGTGTTTGTCCGAGAAGCGAACTTCAATCCCGTCAAAGTCACGCATACCCCGGACGGAATCGGGCATATCCTCAGCTAAGACGGATTGCTGGATGCACCGGCAATTATACGGATCAGAATCACCGACGACAAAGGCAGAACGTGGGAAATTCGACGGTTGATACCAAACCTTGCCGTTCTCTTCAACACCACCCTCCCACCCGCCGGGGACCATGAAGTCCTCATCTTTGCCAACTACCACGTCGTCCATAGCATCATGCCACGGGCGCGTACGACCGTCCTGTGACGCTCGCCACCGTTTGCCACCGATAGCATCCGACGACTCGGCGAGAGCTTGTGTACCATGCCGTGAAGCGTCCAACGTCTCGGTTCGTGCAACCAGTCGGGCGTGAGAATCTGAGAGTTCGTCTATCTCCGTGCGTAGGCGTTCAGTAGCCTGTTGGAGTCCATCCCCATCTTCGGCTACTTCAAGCAGTGTCCGGCGGATACGCTCTTTCACAGTCTGTTCAACAGTGACCATATCCCGCGCTGCGGATTCTTGCATCCGTTCAAACGCGAGTGTGTCTTCAACGTCAAACGCGGCCATAATCTCGGCTTCCTCGTCACCAATGCGTTCGGCTATTTCCTTCGCAACTTGTGTAGCTTCGGCCTCTGCCCCTTCTTGCATAGCGTCGGCCACCACGCCACTGATTGCAGCTGTAAGCCCGTCTCGGAGCGAGATACCGTCTAAGATAGCATCGAAGTCTACGACCAAACCTTTCGTTTCGGGCGTTACGTCCTTACGTTCGCCGTCCTCGGGCCACCGGTTTTCAAGTGCCGGTTCAAGTTGGTCAAACGACTGCAAGAGCACGTCACGCAATGCATCACTGCCACGCTCTACAATGCCCGTCAAGTTGGGTAGTTCGCCCGAACGCTCGTTTCGCAATGGCTCTTTGAGATACTGTTGTGGGGACTCAAGCATGGTCTTCAAGTCCGGCGCGGGCGTGTGCCTAAAATCCGTGGCGTCACCTTCATCATAGCCGTGTCTCCCACTCGTTGTTTCTGACTGGTTGCCCGTGTGTGAGGCGGCAGGGGCTTCAGATGCTTTCAGGTCGGTTTCTGTTGTGTTCTCTGT
>SL_7KL_010_BRINEDRAFT_10000441_pt1 | contig 19673 bp, 18 predicted proteins | sample SodLak_010_BRINE_FD_10663 | JGI IMG/M metagenome (IMG submission 10663)
GCATAAACCAAGTACCCCCCTGTTGTGTGAAGCAATCCCTTGGGCTTTCCCGTGGATCCAGATGTGTATAAAATAAATAACGGATCTTCAGACTCCATGGGTAACAAGTCACACTCGGCTTTTATGCCCTCAGCAAGGCGGTCATACCAGTAGTCTCGTCCATCTTGCATGGGAACATCGCGGTTCATATAGGGGAAAACGATGACCGTTTCAACATCGCCATTCCGGATTTGTTTTAAGGCTTCATCGGTGTTCTTTTTAAACGGAACTTTTTGGCCTCGGCGATGACCTTCATCCAGCGTCAGGATAATCTTAGCCTTGCAATCTTCGATACGAGTTGCCAGCGACCCTGCGGCAAATCCCCCAAACACAAAAGAATGAATAGCTCCAATTCGTGCACAGGCCAACATTGCGTAAATGGCCTCAGGAACCATGGGCATATGGATCACAACCCGGTCGCCTTTGTGTACCCCTGCTTTCAATAAAACATTGGCGATACGACAGGTGTCATTATAAAGTTCTTGGTAGGTGATTTTACGTACATCCTGGTCGTTTTCTCCTTGCCAAAGGATAGCAAGCTGATCGGATTTTCTGGGTAAATGGCGGTCCACACAGTTAAAGCAGGCGTTTAACTTGCCTTCAGAAAACCATTGATTCTGAACACTCTGGCTATAAAAATAACTTTCCGTAACTTTAGAGAATGGCTGGTGCCAGTACAGGGTTTCAGCCTGCTGAGCCCAAAATTCTTCAGGATTCTCCAAGGATTTCTGATAAAGCTCATGATAAGCATCTTGGTTAATCCAAGATGCCGCAGCAAATTTTTCGGGAACGGGGTATATAGTATTTTCTGACATGACAACGAAGCCTTCAAAAGAGAGTCTTGACCACACCCAATCGTAGTATAATATGAAGAAAAATAAATAAAAAATTTCATGAATTATCAATCGATCCTCTACATCGTTGGCCGAATCTCAGCATTTCTGGGGGTTTCCATGCTTTTGCCTGCATTTATTGATTGGAGCAGCGGGGACAACACATGGTTCTATTTTTTGGAGTCCTGCGGCGTCACTATGATTACGGGCGTTCTCATTGCGATCGCAGCCCAACCGAAAACGCCACCAAACTTCACACTGCGAGATGTTTTCTTAATGACGGTGTCGTGTTGGCTTTTTCTTATATTTTTTGCGTCCTGGCCGTTTTGGCTTTCAGGAGTGACACATAACTTTACGGACGCCTTTTTCGAGGCAGCCTCTGGCTTAACAACAACGGGAGCGACGGTTTTAAGTCAACTGCATCATGTTGATAAAGGCATCCTACTTTGGCGCGCGATGCTGCAATGGATGGGGGGAATTGGAATCATTGTCATGGCTATTTCTGTAATGCCTTTATTAAAAATTGGGGGTATGCAACTTTTCCGGAGTGAATTTTCCGATAAGTCAGAGAAAATTCTACCTCGGGTTTCGCAAATTAGCACTGTCATTTCGTCGACTTATATTCTTATTACCATCTTAGGGATGCTGGCTTTGCTTCTGACAGGCATCTCTCCGTTTGATAGTTTGTGTCATTGCTTTACAGCCGTGGCGACAGGGGGCATGGCTAATTATGATTCATCCATCCGTCATTTCGATCGTCTTTCCGTTGAAATCATTCTTTCGACCTTAATGATCATTGGCAGTTTGCCTCTATTGCTTGTGGGGAAATGCTTTAAGGGGGAGCCCGCAAAGCTTTTCTCAGATTCGCAAGTGCGATGTTTTCTGATTTTTGTATTCTTTTGGCCTTTGGTGACTCTTACGTGGCTTTTTTTCAATACGAACTTACCTCTGGAAACCCTTGTTCGCGAAGGGATCTTTAATACAGTTTCTGCCATTACTGCGACGGGGCTTGTAACCGCAGATTTCAGTGTTTGGGGATCCTTTCCGGTGTTACTGTTGGTGATGTTATACACGATTGGAGGATGCACAGGCTCAACATCCGGCGGTATTAAGATCTTTCGTATGCAAATTATTGCAGTCCTATCCCGTATACAAATTCTAAAACTTCGACGTCCTCATGGGGTTTTTATTCCTCATTATAATAAAAAAAAGATTGATGAAACCTTCTTTGCCTCTGTCTTAACCTTTATCGCTCTTTATATTTTGTTTATTTGTTTCTTATCCCTAGCTTTGGCTCTTTCGGGGTTAGACATAACGACAGCCGTCACCAGTACTATGGCGATGCTAAGCAATTTTGGCCCCAGTATGGGCGACCTCACAGGACCTACAGGGAATTATGCCCAGTCGCCTCCCCTGTAAAATACTTACTCGTCTTAGGTATGATTGCAGGGCGGCTGGAACTTATCACGGTGCTTATTTTATTTACACCTGCTTTTTGGAGGGATTGACGCCGTACCTTATCAAACAATACAGATAAAAGGCATAGATGTGTCTTGAAAACTTGGGTACCTGAATCTTCTCCCGAATCGCGCCATGTCTAAGTCCTTATTCGCGATAGCCTTCCTCATAAATTAAGACACAAAAAAACCACTCAAAAAATGTTTTGAGTGGTCTTTTGTGCAGTCGTAACGCGACGACTTTTATTGGACTGTCGTTGACGGTTCAATAAAGATAAATTGACGATTTTTATAGCCTTTTTTAAATTTTACGTGGCCATCAACCAACGCAAACAACGTATGATCTTTGCCCATTCCAACATTATCACCAGGGTAAAATTTTGTTCCCCGTTGACGAATCATGATATTTCCAGCGCGAACCACCTCACCGCCATATTTTTTTACACCGAGTCGTTGACCTGGAGAGTCACGACCATTTCGCGAACTACCGCCTGCTTTTTTATGTGCCATGTCTTTTTACCTTACTTTGTTTCCGTTTTTTCCGTCTTTTTTTCCGGGGCCGCCTTCGTTGACGCAGGTTCTGCCGTTGTTTTGGCTTGCTTAGGGGCCTTCTTAACAGTCGTCTCTTGTGCCGCGGAAGCAGGCTTCGGCTCAGCTTTGCCCAAAGATTTCCCCCCTAAAAAGAATTCAGACACCTGTAAAACGGTCTGGTGCTGACGATGTCCTTTTTTCCGACGGTAATTTTGGCGACGCTTCTTTTTGAAAACGATGATCTTTTTGGCGCGTGATTGCTCAACAACTCGACCAACTATCTTGGCGTTTTCTAATAAAGGCTGTCCATAATGGCCTTCTTTTCCATCATGAATCATTAATACTTTTTCGATGTCAACAGCTGAATCAACATCTGCCTCAATTTTTTCAATTTTTATAATTTGGCCTGGTGTGACCCGATATTGTTTTCCACCTGATTGAACAACAGCGTACATTTTAAATCTCTCAAGTCTGTATGAATTCGTATCTTAACGTTAAAAATAAAGCTATGCAATATAAACAATTCAATATTTGCAAAAGGTGCCTTTTCTGATTAAACTTTGCGCACAGGAATGTCAAGGAAAAATTGGCAATTCGCTTTCGTCTCCCTAATGCGAGAAGGTTTGCATATTATTTAGAGATTGGGTAAACTTTCAGCAATTGGATTTTATAGCCTGCCAAATGCAATCTCAGGATGTTCTCGTTTTAGGCCAAGAAGCCATTTTTGTATTGTTAAAAATGACGTTACCTATTTTGTTAGCGGCTTTAGTTGTTGGTCTTGTGATCTCGCTTTTTCAAGCTTTAACACAAATCCAAGAAATGACTTTAACTTTTATTCCCAAAATTCTTGCCATTTTTATCATGCTTCTTCTTTATGGTCCCGTGATGGGGAATTTGTTAAATGGTTATGCCATGCGCATCTTTGATCAAATTCTGAGCGTATGATTTTCCAGACCCTCACTGCAAACGATATTGTCCCCTATTCGGTTGTCTTTGCCCGCCTTTTCACCTTAATGCTGATGTTACCTGGGTTTGGGGATATAAGTGTTCCGGTTCGAACCCGCACCTACTTGACATTCGCCCTATCCATTAGCCTGACCCCTTATCTTGAACCTTTTCTTACCCCTCTTCCCCCTGAGTCGTTACTTCCTTTTCTCCTGGTATCAGAAGCCATTTATGGTCTATTTTTGGGGACATGCGTCAAGATTCTTATGACAACCCTTGATCTTGTCGGGTCAATTATTGGAATGCAGATGAGTTTTTCAAACGCTTTCGTCCAGTCCACATCATCGGGACAACAATCGTCTGTCATTGTTCAATTCCTATACTGCATGGTGGCTTTATTCATTTTTTCTTTAGATATCCATCATTTTTTTCTTAAGGCTTTTGTTCAGAGCTATTCCACTTTAAAACCTTGGCCATTTCTATATTTATTTGAAACTTCGCCCGACATCAACGAGACTTTATTGAGGTATATGGAGGTGATGATGCGTTTGACCGTCCAGCTATCGGCCCCTTTCTTATTTTTTTCACTTGTTACATACGTCATGATGGGATTTTTGAACCGCTTAATTCCCCAAGTTCAAATTTTCTTTGTGGCTCAACCCTTTCATATTTTTTTAGGCCTGTTTGTCCTTTTTCTTGTCCTTAATTCCTTTCTAAATTTATTTTATGAAAAACTGATCCAGAACCTCCCTTTTGTCTAAACGCACATCGGCATTAAAAGGCATTCCCATTCCAAAGTTTGCTGTGCATTTTTTCCAAATATGTTTACACTAAAGGTGACAAAAAGCGACATTGATTAAAGCATGTCCGATAATGAAAAAGATCGTTCGCAACAAACGGAAGAGGCGACCCAACATAAAATTGAGCAAACCCGCGAAAAGGGACAAGTTCCCCTTTCCAAAGAACTCAATCATTGGTGCATCATCCTGGGGGCGCTGCTGATTCTTACCGTGGCGGCTCCTTATGTCTTTAAGAATCTTCTTCAAGCCTTAAGGTCACCATTGGAAACGCATAACTATATTCATTCCGAGATGTCCCTGGTTCAACATGTCTGGTTAAAAATTTTTCGCAATGTGTTTGGTACCATGGCCTTGCCCTTTGGGATTTTATGTATTGCCGCTCTTGGGGCAGGATTAACCCAAACCCAGTTTTTAATTTCTTTCGAATCTCTTAAACCGAAGTTTTCAAAGCTTAACCCTTTTCAGGGCTTGAAACGTCTTTTTTCAGGCAAAAGCTTGATTCAATTTTTATTAAATGTCGTCAAAATGCTTCTGGTCGGGGCCTTGGTTTTTTGGTTGATTCAAAGAGAGTTAAAGAATGTTGAATTTTTTCATCTTCTTGGGCCTGAATATTTTCTTGGCGTCTTACAAAGCAAATTAACTGTTATTTTAGGGAGTCTTTTTGCGGGAGTTTCGGTGATCGCGGGGCTTGATGTCTTTTATCAACGCTTTGCTTTTTTTAAAGAATTACGCATGACCAAACAGGAAGTCAAAGATGAACATAAAGATATAGAAGGGGACCCTAAGGTCAAGCAAAAAGTCAAGCAGCTTCAGCAAGAACGTTCAAACCGGAGAATATCTGAGCGTGTCCCCCAAGCCAGTGTGATCCTAACCAACCCCACCCATTACGCCGTTGCTTTAAAGTACGACCCCCAGAAATCAAATGCGCCAACGATTATAGCCAAGGGAGCCGATCAAATAGCCCAAAAAATTCGTGAGTTAGCCACTGAAAACCGTATTCCTGTTTTAAGCAACCCACCTTTAACCCGCGCCTTGTATCAAAATGTTGAAATCGATCATGAAATCCCCGAAGATTATTACAAAGCTGTTGCGAAAGTCATCCGTTATATCTTGGGTCTCGATAAAAGCTATTCACCCGGATCGGAAAACCAGACGTTTCAAACATGATACTGTTCCCTAAAAGTGCTCAGACGTCTCCCAAACAGCCACATAACGCTGAAACTCTTTCAACCGCGTCCACAAAGCAAATCGATTCACAAAAAAACGCACGGGCTTGACAGTCTGCGTCCTAAAAAGATTTTGGTGGTGCTCAAGAGTCGGGCTTTCCTCTGGGCGGGGAGTTCGAAAAGTTTGCAAGGTCACATGAGGCCGAAAAACATCTTGAGTACGGAACGTATAGGGTTCGGGAAGACTCGAATTCACTTTTTTTCGTAAGTCGCCCGCCGCCCCACTTTCGTCAACCAACGTTAGGCTGGCATAGCGATGTGCATTCTTCCCTCTGCCAAACAAGTCCAAGTCGCTTAATATGAGTGGAAGGGATCCCATTGGGGTCGTGTCCAAAACGGCGATAACTTTTTCAAGATCCGTATTGGGAATCACACCTATAAACCCCAAGGTGATGTGCAGATTGCATAAAGGTGTTGTCTTAGAAAGACTCCCACAGCTCTGTGGGAGTCGATATTGGGCAACGACCTGTTTGATATCAAAAGGTAAGACCGCTGTAAAAAAATAGGTCACGCCTCAAGCCTCCTCTCAATGGAAAAGTCAGATCCATACCCATGATGTTTCATTTATCCATGCTGTCTAAAACGTATCCCCTTTTCTTATGCCGCTTTCGCCAGGTAAGGAGAGGGAGAATAATTCAACAACTCAAGAGTCGACGTTAAATTGACAAACAAGGGGAAATCGCCTACGGATCCCCCCCCGGAAAAGAATCGAAATGCAAATCCCTGTTGGTTCTGAGCCAAAAAAAAATTGCTGAATTGAGTACACACATCAACCTGAGTCAAGACGCCTTGATGAACCTTTAAGGCTTGGTAAACATTGACATCCTTCAGCACTTCATAGGGATTGTGACGAGCCGAAACAACGAGAAACCCTTCCCATTCTTTTTCTAAGGCCTCTAACAAACGGGGTTCACGCGGCACCGTAGGAAACTCTATGAGCCTTAGGAACCCAGGGGATTCTGATGAAAATAATTCCTCGACTTTCGATGTCGATAAAACATAGTAGGGAACGTCAATAGCCCTTGCATAGGTTTTAAACTGTTCGCGGACTCCAGCTTTGTGGCCATTGAGTGTTACCATTTCAACAGGAACTTTATTGACCTTTAAAAATGCAGCAAGCTTCGCGATCAATAGTGTTTTCCCGACCCCTGGGGGGCCAAAAAATATTTTGCTCCTTGGCGGCCTTCGAAATTGATTTAACGTATAGGAATGGCCTAACCCATATATCGACTTTAGACCTGCCTCTAAAGAGAATTCGGTCTCTTGCGTATTCACAGCCGTGGGATATAAATCAGGCGGCACATGGTGGGCTTTCAGAACATCTAACAACGGATACTGCTGAAAAATTGGGGACCTGTCTTCCAAACCAATCGTCACTTCAACACCATCTTGCGTCTCTTGAGTCTTAACGATATAAGCCGTATCTTCATACTCTTTTTTAATGCGGCTAAAAATGCTGTTTAAATTAGGGCCTTTCAGTTTCTTAAGTCGCATGGTCCTGTTCCTTAAATATGATCTAGGGTTTTAATCCGGACTTTTGGATGCACCTCCGCTTGGGATAAAACCGGCGTTTGGGGACGAATTCTTTCCACAAGCGCATACACATGGGGTCGTAGAGCGGAATGGGTTAAAAGAACCGGTGTGACGCCAGAAACCGCTAAATTATGAAAGACCTCTGAAAACCGGGTCGAAAATTTTTGTAAGGAGCTGGGAGGCATAGCAAGCTGAGTTTGATCATGATCCCCTACCAAAGATTCGTGGAAGGCATTTTCCCAATCCGGGGAGAATGTCACAACGGGCAAGGCGTTATCTTCATCCAGGAAACTGGCGCATATTTGCCGGGAAAGGCGCATTCGAACATGTTCCGTTATCCGTTTAATATCCTTTGTGAAGGAGCACGCCTCTGCAATGCCCTCTAGGATGGTATTGACATCTTTAATGGAAACACGTTCAACCAGAAGGTTTTGTAAGACCCGTTGGATCCCGCCGTTCGAAATTTGCCCCGGAACCATATCCGCAACCAGTTTTTTATGNGCCGAATCTAACCCATCTAATATTTTTTGGGTTTCGGCATAGGAAAATANNTCCGACATGTTTTCTTTGNCCAGTTCGGTCAGGTGAGTCGCAATCACCGTCACAGGGTCNACAACCGTACACCCTTTTTTTTCGGCTTGGTCCTTTTTATCCTCAGAAATCCACAGAGCATCCAAACCGAAAGCGGGCTCTTTGGTGGGTTCTCCGGGCATTTCAATTTTCCCCCCTTGGGGATTCATCGCTAACCACATATTCATACGGACCCGCCCCCGACCGACTTCAACATCTTTCACACGAATAATATACTTTTCCGACTCTAAACTCATATTATCTTGAATCCGAACCGAGGGAACAATAAAACCGATTTCACCTGCAAGTTGCTGACGAATTGTATGGATTTGGTCCGTAAGATTATGATCATTTTTTTTATCGATCAAGGGAAGCAAGCCGTATCCCATTTCAAGCTTAATTTGATCAATGTGAAGGGCTTGCTGCAAAGGACTGACATCGGGTTGAGGATCCGCCCCCCCTGTTGAAGTCGCCTTTGCTTTTTCCTCGGGAGTGCTGCTAAGGGCCAAGGCCTGGCTTTGTGTCATCTTCCAGGCCGCATACCCCGTAATCGTCGCCAGAAAGATGAAGGGGATTTTCGGCGTGCCAGGAAGTGTGGCTAATAAAACCATCACAAATGAGCTAATCCCCAGGGCCGCAGGATACGCCCCTAATTGAGAAAACAAGGCCTTATCCGCAGACCCCTCGCCGCTTGACTTGGAAACCAGCATCCCCGCTGCTGTGGAAATAATAAGGGCCGGAATCTGGGACACAAGGCCATCCCCGACGGTCAGCAAAGTATAAGACTGCAAGGCCTGGGTTAAAGGGACCCCAAGCTGGAAGACGCCAATGATAATTCCCCCGACCACATTAACCGCTGTAATAAAAAGCCCCGCGATTGCATCCCCACGCACGAACTTTGCCGCCCCATCCATGGCCCCAAAAAAGCTTGATTCCGCTTCTGTTTCCTGACGTCGAGCTTTTGCCTCATGCTCATTGATAATCCCAGCAGATAAATCAGCATCAATGGCCATTTGCTTTCCCGGCATGGCATCCAAGCTAAAGCGAGCCGAAACTTCTGCAATTCGGCCTGATCCTTTGGTTATTACCACAAAATTTACAATAACAAGGATGGAAAATATAATAAATCCAATAACATAGCTTCCCCCCATAATAAAGTGCCCAAAAGCTTCAATGACATACCCAGCCGCGTGGGATCCTTGATGACCATGAGCCAAAATCAAACGTGTTGAAGCCACATTTAGGGCGAGGCGAAGCATTGTTGATATCAAGAGGACAAGAGGAAACGAACTAAACTCAAGGGGTTTTTGAATCAGTAATGAGGTCATTAAAACCAGAATCGAAAACGTAATGGAGATCCCCAAACACATATCCAGCAATACCGCGGGCAGGGGCATGATTAAAACCACAAGAATTCCGATCACACCAACACCAAAAATGACATCGGTTCTTGCGAGCACATCCTGAGCGGAAAGCCTATGGGAAAACATTAAGCTCTCCGTCCCCTCATATCAAACGCATCCTGAGTCGGGGGTGCCTTCACCCCATCTTCGGAATACTGCTTCAGTTTGTTGCGCAACGTACGGATCGAAATTCCCAAAATATTAGCAGCCCGGGTGCGGTTTCCATAACAATGGTTCAAGGTATTCATGATTAAGGTTTGTTCCACCTGAGCAACGGTTTTTCCGACCATCATGTCCTGAGACTCGGTCAAGGATTCCACGGGGGACTTCGAATCTGCACCCCCGTCGGTAAGTAAAATATCATTTTCTGTAATGTTTTCTCCTAAGGCAAGAATGGCCGTTCGATGCATAATGTTTTCCAGTTCACGCACATTTCCTGACCAAGGGTACTTTTTCAATTTTTCCATAGCTGCGTTTTGAATGGAACGCACGGAAAGATTGTTGGCGCGGGAATATTTTTCATTAAAGTATTGGGCAAGGTTCTCAATATCTCCAGGTCTTTCTCTTAAGGGGGGGATATGAATAGAAAAAACGTTTAAGCGAAAATAAAGATCTTCCCGGAAGTTGCCGTTTTGGACCGCCTCCTTTAAATCTCGATTGCTGGTCGCCAGCAATCGTATATCAACGGAAACCGGTTTGGATCCCCCGACTCGATCAATTTCTCTTTCTTGAATCGCTCGTAAAAGCTTGGCTTGTAGACGAGGGTCCATTTCACTGATCTCATCCAGCAAAAGAGTCCCCCCGTGGGCCTCTTCGAACTTCCCAATTCGCCGGGCCACTGCGCCTGTAAAAGCTCCTTTTTCATGCCCAAACAATTCCGATTCCAAAAGGTTTTCAGGAATTGCGGCACAGTTTACCGACACAAAACGTTGAGATTTACGGGTACTTTTACGATGAATGTAACGCGCCATAACTTCTTTCCCTGTCCCCGATTCCCCGGTAATCAGAACCGTCGCATTACTTGGGGCCACGCGTTGCACAAGCTGGATAAGATGCTTCATTTTATCATCTTTAAACAGAAACGCTTCATTTTGTTGAGAGACCTCTTCAAGGATTCCTGCGATTAATTCCGGGTCCGGAGGAAAAGGAATGTATTCTTCGGCCCCAGCCTTTATCGCATCAACCGCAGGACGAGAATCCGTGCTAACCCCACACGCAATGACAGGGGTATGGATGCGCTCTTGAATTAATGACGCAATAAACGTTTTAATATCTAACGTCACATCAAATAACACAAGATCCCCGCCTTGCCCCAGGCGCAAATAAGAGAGTGCTTCCTCCATAGAATTGATTTGTGAAACACTTGCCCCTTTTTCTATGGCAAGTTTCGTTGCGGTCGTCACATGACCCCCCAAAGTTCCCACAATCAAGATATTCATAGTCAATCCCTTTATATTGCTTCTGATTTGATGATTTCCGTCATTGTGATACCAAGGTGGTCATCGACCACCACAACTTCTCCTCGGGCCACCAATCGGTCATTGACGTATACGTCTATGGCTTCCCCAACCTTTCGATCAAGTTCAATCACAGCGCCACGACTTAACTTAAGCAAATTGCTCACCTGAATTGACGCCCTCCCGAGAACAGCAGAAACGCGCACGGGCACATCAAAAATAGCCCCGAGGTCTTTTTTCGATGGCTCTTGATGTCCTAAATCATCTTGTTTTGGGGATGTGTCTGTTTCAGAGGAATCGTGTTGTTGATCTTGTGGGAATTGATCATCATGGTCATCATGGTACATTTTCGTCTCTCTCTTAAAATATAATCCTAATTCATTTTTAAAAAATGTTAAGTAGAAAAAATACTTACATTTATCTCTTTTTTCATAAAAAAGTTTTTATAAGGCCCCTCAGCTGTCATCCGAAGCGTCCCCCTTAGGTGTCCTTGGCCTCGGGGTGGGGAATATTATCATACAAACTGCCAAAGGCCGTCTCCACCTCTTGCTTAATTCGGGGAAGAAAGTAGGAAACGCCCCCATCCTTCCACTTTATCTCGCACTGATTTGGGCGTATGTCTTGTGTTTTGATAAAATTCATTTGCACCTTTTCACCCGCTGTGACGTTTTGCAATTTTTTTTCAAGGGGGCCATGGATACTGGGGTGGAGAAGAACGTCCATTTCAGTTTTTTTCCCAACGGTGTTCAAGGTCGTTTTTACAAAATTTACGACTTCGTCGGGGCCATGGGTTTCCATATAATAAGGGAACATTTTATTGATAATTTCTTGGACCAGCTGCAAGGTATAAAAACTAAGATCTTTTCTTTTTTTTACTTCATTTTTCACAAACGTTTCCAGTTGAACCTCTATCTGACTTAATAACAGGGAAAGTGTCGTCTCAACCTCTTGCTTTTCATCATCTTTGCCTCTCTTGTACCCCGCCTCATAACTTTCCTCTTGCAATTTCTTAACAAGCGCCACAGTAAAGTCCTTAGGGGGGGATTCTAAAGATTCTCCAAAATTAAAGGGTTTCATACTTTACCTTTATTTAATATATTCTTCATCTTCGCTTTCCTCAGGTATATAGATATCTCCCTTGTCAATAAGATCTTTGGCAGTGGCTATGATGTCCAGCTGCGCATCCTCGACATCCCGAACCTTGACCATACCAAGGTTCTCCATATCTTCCTTGAGAAGTTTTACGGCTCGCTTGGACATGCTTTCGTAAACACGTTTTCGAATATCTTCATCGGCCCCCTTTAATGCCAAAGCTAAGTTTGTTTTATCAACGGACCCCACCAGCTGTTGAAACCCTGTGAAGTTAATTTTGATTAAGTCATCAAACGTAAACATTAGGGATCTGACTCGCTCAGCCGCATCGGGAAAAGTTTTCTCAAGAGCTGCTAAATACTTCTCTTCTGAGCTTCGGTCACAGGCATTAAAGATCTCAGCAAGCTGTTCGTGGGAGTCAATCTTTTTACTCTTCATAATATTGCTCATAAACTCGCTTCTTAAAGTGTTTTCAATGTCATGAACAATTTCTGGCTTGACCGCATCCATTTTTAGCATTCGTTGCATAACTTCCATGGCAAAGTCTTCGGGAAATGTCCCTAAAACCCTTGCCGCATGCTCGGGGTTAATACGGGACATCACCACCGCTACGGTTTGGGGGTATTCTTGCCGCAAATAACTGCCTAAAACCTCTTCATCCACATTGGTTAATTTTTCCCAAACCGTTCGTCCTTTGGGACCTTGAATTTCATCCACAATTGTCGAGGTCTGCTCTTCGGACAGGACCTTCTTCAATAACCTTTCTGTGGTTTCGATCGTCCCCTGTAAAGATCCGGTCGAAGACACTTGATCGGCAAACTCAAAATACAGTTCTTCCACAAGCTTCGAATTCACCCGACCTAAGTTCGCCATGCGATGGGAAATTTCACGAATTTCCTCAGGCTCTAAATGTGCAAATATTTTTGACACCAACGGCGGAGACAGGGAAAGAAGCAAAACAGCTGATTTTTCCGGCCCGGTTAATTGTTTCTTACTTACCATTTTCGTTTCCATCCATCCATTCACGGAGAATTGCTACAGTTTCATCAATGTTTTCATTTATTACCTTTGTAATACGGTTCAATGAGGAATGACGAACTTTTCCCTCGACCATTTTTAATTGAATCATTTGATCCAGTTTTGACGGTTCATTATTTGAGGATACCTTTTGGACCTGAATTTTTGGGCTTTTGGATTGTGCTGGCTCATCAACATACTCAAACTCGGGTTCCGATTCCTGCTCTTGCTCATTGGTCTGCTGAGGTGATGAGGACACAGACCGTGGGGGATGCGGGTCTTTTTGGCCGGGGGGAGTGGGGCCAGAGGAAGAGGATGCCGTCTTTTGTGGGGACGGATTTGCACCTTGTGAGTCTTGAGATCCGGCCTCGCTCAAGGCCCCCTTCCCTAAAATATCCAACACACGGTGAATCAAGGGTTTAATCACGAAAATCAAAGCCAATATTCCCATTGCCGCAAGAATGAAGATTTCTAGTAACCGTATCAGATGATGACGCTCGAGCCCCCATATTAAATGATCCGAAGTCACGTCTTGCATTTCAGCTATGGGGGCAAATCGCATGTTGACAATTTCAAGCTGATCGCCTCTTTTGTCATCAAAACCAATCGCTGATTTGATCATTTTTTGAATCTTTCGGATTTCGGCCTCGGTTCGCTCTTGATAGGTTTTATCTTCGGCATACACTCCATCAACGAGAACAGCCACGGATAACCTTTTTACGCCACCAGTTTCCTTCATAAAAGACCGGGTGGTTTTGGAAATTTCATAATTAATTGTTTCTTCATTGCGATTCCTGGTATTGGCGTTTTGTCCCCCCTCAGGCACATTTTCTGCTCCCTCAGCAGCCCCCCCCGGGTTTTGGGAGACTTTTTTTTCTGTCATCGTTTGCGAAGACCGGGCAACTTGAGCACTGGGGTCAAACAGCTCACTATTTTCTTTTATACGATCAAAGTCGAGATCCACTGTGACCTCAGCCCGAACCTTTCCGGGCCCTACGACTTGTTCGATAAGGGATTCAATGGAACGCACAAGGCGGGATTGGTAGCGTCTTTTGATTTCATCTGAACTTCGCATCAAAGCTGAGACCGAATCCCCATCGGCCCGGGATAGCAAGTTTCCCCGGTCATCGATAATGGAAACTTGGTCGGGTTGCAACATCGGAACGGCTGACGCCACAAGGTGTTGGATCGCCTGAACACGATTTTCATCTAATCTTATAGCCCCTTGCATCCGGACAACCACCGAGGCACTTGGCGGTTGCGGATGACGCTGAAACGCTTCACGTTTCGGTAAAACCAAATGAACCCGGGCCGATCCAATATTGCCAATCGTTCGAATCGTGCGGGAGAGCTCCCCCTCAAGGGCACGCAGATGATTAATATTCTGAACAAAGGCCGTTGTACCAAAACTTTCTGATTTATCGAATATTTCGTATCCAATGCTGCTGCCCCCAGCCGGAAGACCCGATTCGGCCAAATCCATACGTAAGCGCGCCACCATATCAATGGGAACCAAAACTTGGGTTCCCCCCCCATCTATCCGCACATCGATATTGCGGTCCTCTAGGTTAGCCACAATTCTTCCGGCATCTCCTAAATCCAGGTCGCTGTACAGCAAAGCCATCTCGGGTCGATTAAGACGGTCTACAACGTAGTACAAAAACGAAGCTGTCCCCAATAATAACGAGGATATGACCACAATTCGGGCCAAACCCAGCGTCTTCATTAACTTTCCAAAGGACTCCATTCTTCAGCTTCTCATAACGTTTGTATGAATTGCATCTCCAGACTATTAAGAACTAGTAAAAATTTAATTAATTTTTAGAGACCCCCGGAAAAAAATTCCCCCTCGCGGAAAAAACCTGCCAAAAAAAACTTCCCTTAAGATGGCAACATGTGTCTGAAACGGTCTTATCCCCCTATGCCGCCTCATTTAAGCGTCAACAGCAACACCCCGTGGGCACCAGGGCACAGATTCCGTCTTTGGTCCACGAATCATCTTTTCACGTTATTGATTATTTGCTACGATATGAAAAATTTTAAGTTTAGAGTGAAATTGAGTTCATCAGAACCTTCCAACCATCATGTTAAACACAGTGAATTCCCGGATAATGACCTTCTCCCGTATTTATTTGGAGAACACAATCATTACCTGAAACGGATTGAAAATGTGACGGATGTCGACATTATCGTTCGGGGAAATCAAGTGGTTATCCAGGGTCAAAAGCCCCGTGTTTCTATGGCCCTTAAGGCGCTGGAAAAGCTGTATTGTCGACTGGAAGACGGATTGATTGTAAGTGAGGCCGAGGTGGACGCCGCCCTAAGGCTTGAATTATCCCCTAAGACCCAAAGTCTTTGTCAAAAACCAGATGACGCCTTTAAAATCAAAACCGTCCAAAGGGTCATAACCCCAAGATCCCACGGACAAAAGATTTATATTGATGCTTTGAAAAAACACCGCATGACCTTTGGGTCTGGTCCAGCAGGAACCGGAAAAACCTACCTTGCGGTGGCCATTGGGGTTTCGATGTTGCTTTCTGGACGCGTTGAAAAAATTATTTTATCCCGTCCGGCTGTGGAAGCCGGAGAGCGTTTAGGTTTTTTACCCGGTGATCTGCGCGAGAAAATTGATCCGTATTTACGACCACTTTATGATGCGTTATATGCCATGCTCCCCCCAGAGCAAGTCATTAAAAGACTTTCGGCGGGTGAAATCGAAATTGCGCCCCTTGCCTTTATGCGTGGTCGTACCCTATCGAATGCTTATGTCATTGTTGATGAGGCACAAAACACCTCGGTGGCTCAAATGAAAATGCTCTTGACTCGGTTAGGAGAAAACTCCCACATGGTGGTCAACGGTGACCTGACGCAAATTGACTTGCCAAAAGGCGAAATTTCCGGTCTGAAACATGCGATTCATGTTTTGAGAGATATTAAGGATATTGCTTTTGTCGCTTTTGGCACAGAGGATATTGCCCGCGATCCCCTGGTCAGCAAAATTGTGAATGCCTATGAGCAACACACCCCCAAATGACCCATTGTGACGTTCACCTTACGCTTGAAGAACCAAAATGGGAATCTACGGTTCCCCATTTACATTCCCTGTGTCAGAAGGTTATCAATCACGTGTTTCATAAATGCTTTGTGGATACCCCCAAGCCCTTAGAGATTTCCTTGGTCTTTACGGATAATCTCACCCTTCAAAAGCTTAACCATCACTACCGCCATAAGGATAAAGTGACCAACGTTTTGTCTTTTCCCACCTATGCCCTTGACGACGGGAATGAATGGCAGTGCGAAGATAGCCTGCCCTTAGGGGATCTTATCTTCGCCCTGGAAAAACTTGTGGAAGAAGCCCAGGAAGCGAAAAAAACTCTTAAAGCCCACCTAAGTCACCTTATCATTCATGGCACCCTTCATCTGCTTGGCTATACCCATGAAGACGACGAAGATGCTTTGGCCATGGAAACTTTAGAAATTCAAATGATGCAGACTCTCGGTTTTGCCAATCCCTATAAGGACAGTCAATGATTCAAAAAATATTTCAATTTCTTGCAGGCCCCTTTCGTTCTCATTCGGAAACACTTGAAGATCAAGATGAACCTCCATCCTTGACGGAAAAAAAGGTACACCCCGATGATCAAGATATTCTTGAAAAATTTCTTGAACTTTATGAAACAACTGCAGATGATATCAAAATTCCCCGGGCCGATATTATTGCCCTCGATATTCATTCTTCCTACGAAAAGGCCTTAGATACCTTTACGAGACATGGCCTTGGCCGTATGCCAGTCTATGAAAAAGCCTTAGATAACATAGTGGGGTATATTCATGTCAATAGCTTATTACAATATGCAAAATCCTCAGCNCCTTTCCACGTCAAATCTCTTTTGAAGGATCCCCTTTTTATTTCCCCTTCAATGCCCTTGATTGATCTTTTAAACCAAATGCGCTTTACCCATACCCCCATTGCCATCGTTGTCGATGAACACGGCGGGGTTGATGGTCTGATTACAGGGTGGGGACTGATTCGCCATGTGATTGGCGATATTGATGCCTCTGACAAAGGAAATGCAGCCCAAATACTCCCCCTCCAAGATGGATCTTCGATCGTGAATGCCCGTCTTGAAATGAATGATTTTGTCAACCAATTTGGCAATATCTTAACGCCTGAAGAAAGCGATCAAGATATTGAAACCGTTGGGGGACTTGTTATTTTCCTCGCCGGAAAGGTCCCGGCAGCTGGGGAACGTATTTCTCATACTTCAGGATTAACCTTCGAAGTGATGAACGCCGACCCCCGATGTGTTAAAAAAATACGCATTCTGCCCAAAACACTTGAGGCAAAGACGACGAAATCCCCATGAAGATATTGAAGATCATCGACCCCCTTGTGTCACGTTTCCCTATCGGTTTTTATATCCTTTTGGGAGGTGGGCTCGCCCTGTCTCAGCCTCCTGTCCATGCCTGGTTTCTTCCCTTTTTAATATTTCCTTACTTTTGGTCAAGGCTGGACCAGGTCAAGGACCAAAGATATAAAGTCTTCTATGCTTGGGCCTTTGGATTTGGCTATGCCCTTGGGTGTTTATATTGGATTACCTTTTCCCTTTTCGTTGATATCAAAAGCTTTTTCTGGCTGATTCCCTTTACGGTTTTTGGCCTTCCGGCGTTTCTTGGCATCTTCCCGGGGATGGCCTTAGCGTTTACCAGTTGGGCGGCCCGACATCCGGTTTCCCGACCGTTTATAGCCGCCGCTTCTTGGAGTGTGATGGAATGGTTCCAAGGCCATATTTTTACAGGATTTCCTTGGAACCTTCTGGGCTATACCTGGGCGTCCATGCCAGCAATCCAGTTATGTGCTATTTTTGGTATTTATGGCTTAAGTTTCTTGACGGTGTTATGTGCCCATCTTCTGCAGATGAAAAGAACATGGGCCAATAGCGCCTCTTTCGTTGCCTTAGGTGTTGTCTTTACGCTTTCTTACTTATATGAAAAAAGCCTTCCTCCCCTGACTCACACGCCACACAAGATCCGTATCGTCCAACCCAATATTCCACAAAGTTTAAAATGGGATCCTGACCTTCATTTTCATCACCTGCAAACCCTTCTTTACTTAACGCAAAAGCCCCGTGATCAAGGTACACGACCGCCAATCATACTATGGCCAGAATCGGCAACGGCTTATTTTTTAGAACACCATCACATTATTCGTGCCGAAATAGCCAAAGCTTTGCCCAAAGATGGATTCCTGATCACAGGCGGAGTCAGGGCGAAAATCAACCCCAAAACACATGACATCGTTAAAGTTTGGAATAGCCTTTTGGTTCTAAGTTCCGAAGGTCACCTTGTTTATAAATATGATAAAATGCACTTGGCTCCCTTTGGTGAATACATCCCTTTTCGCACATACCTTCCCCATTGGATACAGAAATTGACCCCCGGTGATTTGGACTATACCCCCGGAACCAATCGAATCGTTCACTCAAACCCACAGTCTCCTCCTTTTCTTCCTTTGATCTGTTATGAAGCTATTTTCCCCGACGAACTCACGTACCTGTCGTCAAAGATCCCGCCCGAATGGATCGCCGTCATAACCAATGATGGATGGTTTGGCGCTTCCTCAGCCGCTTACCAACACCTTGTGATTTCCAGAACTCGGTGTATTGAACAGGGTCTTCCTATGGTCCGGGCTGCCTACACCGGCATTTCAGCCGTTATTTCCGCGTATGGAGAGGTGATGGCGCACATCCCCCTTAAGACACGGGGGGTCCTTGATACCTATATACCGGAACCTCGGGGTCACCCCACACTCTTCCACCAGCACGGCCACCGTATCTATGGATGTATTCTTTTCTTATGTCTTGCCATTGGCTTGATCCTCGAAGTATCCCAGCGCGCCTTACGAAAAACGCTTCCCTGAATAACATAAAGGGTCCCCATCAATAAAGATGCACCTCTCTTCGTTGTTGATGGCCTATTTCAAGGGACGTCTGTGAATAAAAACCTTCGCCACCCAAGACACATTGATACGTATCTTTCTAAGGAGAAAACGGATCCACCTCATTTCAACGCCTTTGATATCAAACATTCCAGGCTGATCCCTGCATTTTTAGCCATACAGGAACGCATCTCAGGCGAGCTATTCCCATACATAATGCCCTATGGTTAGGAAACAATCTACATTTTTGAAAGTTTTTCGTTCATGCAGAACCTATAGATGTTGTTTGTTTGCTCGAAAAGACATCAAATACCCTTCCCAGTGACCGACTTCTTTGCGGTTTAGAGCATGTTGGGGCCTTTCATGGATCAGGGACGATTCTTAATCTTGGATCGATAGGCCCGCTTTCTCCGTCCCCGTCGGCCATGGTGTCGAATCAAAAGCTTATAAAACTTTATTTTGGGGTAGTCGGCAAAGCCATCGATAGATACTTTCAAAGCTGATCGTTAGGATGTTTTCCAGATGGCCAAACTTCTTTAACCGTAAAGCGATCATCTCAGGAGAAATCCCGTCATAAAGTTGAGAACATAACTTTTCAACTCTGAATCTTGATCAAGTTTAAAAAGAGGCTGTTTCAAACGAGGAGAAGAATTGGAGTTCAATAAGGAAAAATCATTTTTTTGCAAGAAAAGAGCAAATGATCGTACGAATAAGCTATTTTTTGAGTAAATTATCGGTTCTGTCAGAAAGATTGTGTAATTCATAATTTAAAAGGCTGAAAATATGTGGGTAACTCAGGAAAAGTTTTTCCCGGTATTTTCATCATGAAGAA
>SL_7KL_010_BRINEDRAFT_10000443_pt1 | contig 19607 bp, 9 predicted proteins | sample SodLak_010_BRINE_FD_10663 | JGI IMG/M metagenome (IMG submission 10663)
GTGTGTTCCAACGCGACTATGGCCGGTGTCTGGTTTGGCGGTGACAGTTTCACCAGTTGCCGGATGACAGTTCAGCCTAATGGACGCTTCGCGGCGCTCTGCCTCGAAGAATTTGACGATGAAGGCGAAGAGTTCATCGTGCGCGGTGCCCTGAACATGCAGTCTGATTGCCGCTTCCGCATGGCCGCGCGGGATGATGATGACCCGCGTATCATCAGGTTTATCGGTCGCGCCTGGGGAGGAGGCCAGGGGAATGAGACGCGTCCTGTCGCCTTCAATATTGCCACCAATCCACTCGCTCCGTCTCCAAGTAGCCAGACCTTGAGCTTTTTCCGCAGCAACTAACCCTTTGTATCCTGCCGGATTGCGGTCTGCGGCGCCCCACCCCGGGGCGCCGTGTCACTGTAAAGAGCCTGCCCAGCTGGGCGAAGATCAATCCGATACAGCGCCGGCAGTCGCGGCCAGTGGCGCGCCTGCCCGCGCGACTGACTGGCCAGAAACCGGATCGCGCTGGATCAGGGGGCGCGCCAGCATCCGCGCCAGGCGCAGGCTGTGCTCATCCGCAGCATCGCCGCGCGGGGTTTCCATCGCCAGATTGACATGGCCATGGCGGAACCTGGGACTTGTCTCCGCGCGGCAGACCTCTGACCCGTTCATGCGGAAGACCAACTCATTTCGCTGCTTCACGACCTGCAGGACCTGCGGCGCGCCTGCCGTCAGCGGCGGCAGCGCGTTGCTGCACAGCACCTCCGAGCGTCGCCCGCCCGTTATTCCACTCGCGCTCTCGATTTCCTCGATGCGGACAGTTGTTGCACTGTCCGAGATGGCATAGCCGAAGAACAGGCCCGAAAACAGCCCGTCGTCATCGACCATGCTGCTGACCAGCAAACCCGAATACCAGGCGCGCGCCGGATCCGGGTCCTCGCGCGCCATCTGTGCGACCAGAACAACATCATTCACGCAATAGGGGGCCTGCACAATGCTCCATTCCGCATCACCCCGGCTGTTCAGCAGCAGGCTGTTGCCCGCGGGGCCGCTGGCCCCCGTCCATGCCCGTTCCCCCAGTATCGGGCGCCAGGCATCCGCCTGTGCTTGCACGCCAAAGCCCCAGCCGCGCAGCCCGTCGGGACGGTTGAGGTAATTGCGCGCCCGCGCCATTGAAATGCGGGGCTTGGGCAGGCTGACGCGCGACACCGGCACGCCGCTACAGGCCAGCGCACGTTCGATCTCCGTCACGCGCGCAGTGGGCTGGTGCGCCCGGAGCATCGCAAAGGCCCCGGCCACATGCGGGGTTGCCATGGAGGTGCCCGATAGCGAAACCTGCGCCCGGCGCGGCGGCGTTTGCGTGCCAGAGGAATCGGCGGCCACGACATCGCTGCCCGGTGCCAGCAGATCGACAAAGCTGGCATGGTTCGAGAAACTGGACAGCGTGTCGGCCTTGGTGGTGCTGCCGACACTGATCGCGGATGAGACACAGGCAGGCGCACCCGTGGACCCATTGAAGCCATCATTTCCCGACGAGATGACTGTTGCCACACCGACCGAGCGCAGATTGTCGATCACGGCCGTCATCGCCGGCACCAGATTGTCGCAATAGTCGAAATGCTGCCCGCCCCCCAGGCTCATGTTCACGGCAGCGATATTATTGCGGTTCCGCCATAAGAACGCCTGCTCAAGCCCGCTGATCAAATCGGCAAAAGAGGCGCGTATGCAGGGCGAATTGTCTGGAAAGCAGCTCAGGAACCCGTCAAGGCGTCGAAAGACATTGATCGGAACAATATCGGCATCCCGCGCGATGCCATGAGACATTGACGGGTTGTTCAGCCGACCGCCTGCAATGGCTGCGACATGCGTGCCATGGCCACACCCGGCGACCGAGGGGTCACAATCAAATCCTGCTGTGGGACCGAAGGGTGCGATATGCACGTCCTGGCCATTCGGACATGTGCTGGTCGCGGATATGGTGGCATCATTGGTCGAAAAACACGCCGATGCAGGGATCTTGCGGTCGAATTGCGGCGTGTAGAACGCGAAATGGTTTGGCCAGGTGCCGCTGTCCAGAACCGCGATGGATTGCCCGCTGCCCGCGATCCCCTGCGCCCATAGACGCCGCGCATCCACCAATGCGGTCGTGTCGGACAGGTAGGGCGCGAAATGCATATCCTCCTGCACCGAGGTGACATTTGGGATGCTCAGCAAACTCTGCAGATCCGCCCTGTGCACGGTCAGGGCCATGTAGGGAATGGTCCGGTATCGCGTCGCGGATGCGTCGCCGGAGAGCTGCGAAAGAACCCTGTTCTGGGCCGCTGCAATACCAAGACCCTGCGCCTGTATCTGCGCTTCGTTCAGTGATCCGTGCAGATCGAAATCGGCGTCCAGCCCGATAATGACGCGGATCGTCCCACGCTCGGATACCCGCGCGAGCAGTGCCTCTGCATGCGCCATCGTGGCGGTGCCCGTGTCATCGTCCGCGACTATTATACTGGGGCCAGACCCTGCGCCGGCCCCCCCAAGTGCAGCGACCGCAAGCGCGATTGCCGTGAGCAATGCCGACGCATGGCGGGAAATTTCCCTGGGTAACGTGATTGCCTTGATAAGCCTTGTCATGCGGTTGTCCCTCGTGTCGAGGATAACGTGACACAACAAGGTTAACAAAATGATACGAGGATGCCTGGCGGAATGAAGGCGTTACCGCTTCGAGTCCGCAATTGTTGCAGGATCAAAAAAAGCGCCGGGGTCGATGAACCCCGGCGCCTGGCATTATGGTATCAGGCCCTCAGTTCATGCTGGCTGCATCGGTTGAGGACGTTCCGAAGCTGCTGACGCCATCATCGGACCCCGATGTTGTCACGTCCGTTGAAGACGCTGCTGCGGCTATGGCCGAGAAGATCGGATCACGCTGCAGCAAGGGGCGCGCTGCCGCCCTGATCACGTTGAGGCTGTGACCCTCTGCATCAGTTCCGGTCGGTGCCGCCATCTGCACACCAAAATGTCCGTTACGGAATTCTGCAGACGTTTCACCAGTGCAGACAACCTGTCCATTCAGCCGCATGGTCAGGTCATTGCGCTGCTTGATGACTTGCAGGACATATGGCGCGTCTGTATCAATCGCCGGGATTGACGAGCGACAGAGGTTCGTAGCAGCTGTGTCTCCACGCACGGTCATGTCCTGTCCGCGATACTCCCATATCGACACGAACGTGCTGCTCGTACCCGTACCGACGGCGAACCACAGACCAGTATTCTTGCCGTCATCATCTATGACCGAGCTCAAGGTCAGGCCTGCGTTCCAGCTTGTTGAGCTGGTATCGGCATCTACGTGCCGCAACTGCGCTGTAACCACGACATCGTTGACGCAGAAGGGCGCGTGCACGATCGACCACGTGGAATCGCCATCCGGACGCAGACGAAGCGAGTTCCCTTGCCGATCCCGCACGCCCAGCACCTCACGCCAGGCCATGACCTGTGGCTCGTTCCCAAAGCCCCAGCCGCGTGTCGTATCCGGGTTGTCCAGGAAATTGCGGGCCCGCGTCATCGAGATGCGCGGATGCGCCTGGTTCCCCCGGGTGACGGGGATCCCGGTGCAGGCCAGTGCACGCTCGATTTCGGTAACCCGCGCACTGGAGTCGTGTGACTTGAGCATGGCAAACCCGCCAGCGACATGCGGTGCCGCCATGGATGTACCGCTCTTGACCTCCAGTTGAGAGCTGGGCCCGTCAGCAGATGCTGCGTTGATGAAAGAGCCCGGCGCCATCAGATCGAGTGTGGTATGCTGATTGGAGAACCATGACACATCATCCGATTTCGTGCTGCTGCCCACGGCGATTGCCGAGGAAATGCAGGCCGGCGCCCCGATGGAATCGTTGTAGCCGTTGTTCCCGGAAGCAATGACCGTGGCAATCCCGACCGAGCGCAGGTTCCCGATGATGGCAGCACGTGCCGCCTGAACATCATCGCAATGCCCGAAATACCGACCGCCCCCCAGGCTCATGTTGACGGAAGCGACATTGTATTCGTTGCGCCAGATAAGCGTGCGTTCCAGCGCGGCAATCTGGTCAGTCACATAAGACCGGACTTCGCCCCCGAAATCCGAAAAAACTTGCATCGGGATCAGGTCGGCATCGCGGGCCATGCCGTGATTGCCGCCCTGGTGACCGACCGCGATACCCGCGACATGGGTGCCATGCCCGCAGCCCGAGATGCTGGTGTCGCAATCTACCCCGGCGCCTGCACGACCCGGGGCCACCAACTGCTCACGGCCCCCGGGACACAAGGACGACGCGACGCTTGTGTTGGACGAAAAGCAGGCCGACGCAACGATCTTGGCCCCGATAGGATGGGGCGCACGGAAGGAATTGTGGTTGGGTCGCGATCCAGTATCCAGCACCACGACAGCATGGCCTTCACCCGCGCTGCCCTGTGCCCAGAGCGGGCCTGCATGGGTCAGGTTCGGCCGGGTCGTATCGTTCATATGCGGGACATCCGGGATATCCTCTTGGATAGATGTGATGCCCGGCGTGCCAAGCACGGCCTCCAGGTCGGTCGCATTAACTGTCAGCGCCATGAAGGGAATGGTGCGGAAGCGCTGCACGGACGCGTCATCAGACAGGTTCGACATCACGCGCGATTGCGCGGCCGAAATCCTTTCGCCCTGGGACCGCAACTCGGCTTCGTTGAGTTCACCATAAGGTGTGAAATCGGTGTCAAGCCCGACAATGATGCGGATACTGCCCTGTTCTGTTGCACGCTCCAACAGGGTTGCGGCATCCATCTCGACCGCCGTGCCGTGCTCATCCGCGCCCAGCACGGTCAACCCGTCCTGCGCCATTGCGCCCAGCGGTGCCACGGCCCCCAGCCCGAGCGCGAGCGCCGCAGCGCTGACATGGTACCGCGACCCATTGCGGGACATAATTCTCCGGATTCCCGAAATCATTGTATTCACCCTTCGTTGTCTTACAAACCGCACTTTGCAGCTTAACAAAAAAATCAATTTTTCGATACTGACCTACTCAAAAAAGGAACATATTCCCACAGTCGGTATAGAAGAGCAGGAGGAGAGTCGCAATCTGCAAGATTCCGGCCACCAAGCCACTTTATTCAAGGGGGGAGTTGACTGTTCGGTGCAGGGTCTCTGCTCAACAGCCATCTGTTTTGAGGGGGTAATTGACTCGACAGCAGGTAAACACGGACCGAGTGCGCGAAAAACAGTGGCACGCAAGGGGCGGATGATTCGAGTGACCGCGCCCTGGCACTTGCCAGCGGGATGCTGGTTGATCCGTCAAGGCGCCCTTCGCGGTGCGTCCCGCAGCGTGTTCGCCGCCGGTCGCCCGGGGGCCTACTCGTTCAAAATCGCGGAGTCGTCGATGCGATCTCCCTTCATCGACAGGGCAGACATTTCGGTTTCGGACCGGCTTGCCCGCATCATCGGGGAAGCAGCGGGGGGCGTTGGATCGCGCTGGATAAGCGGGCGCGCGATGGCGCGCACCACGTTCAACTGGTGCCTCTCGGCGGCTTGGCCGGTAGGTCCGGCCATCAACGCGGCCACATGGCCGAAACGGAACCGCGAGTCGACCTCTATGGTTTGATCCGCGCAGACTTCGCTGCCATTGAAGCGGAACCGCAACCTGTTGCCCTGTTTGATCGCCTGCACAACCTGCGGTTCACCGAGCACAGCTGACACCCGTTCATGGCAAAAGTGGTCGAAGTATCCCCGTTGGAGCGCCAGGTTCTGTCGGTCCGCCGCATATATGTTAAGATTCGCCATCCCACCCGGAAAAATATTATACATGAAGAAGATACCAGTCGCGGTGCCCTCCTCATCGGTAACCGAACTGAGGGAAAGCCCGGAATTCCAGGCGCGGAGCCTGTCCGGATCCTGCCGTTGCATCTGCGCGGTGAAGACAACATCATTGGCGCACCATGGGGCCGATGCACACGCCCAGGTGCCCGACCCGTCACCGCGCAGGCGCAGCGTGTTGCCCTGCCGATCGCGGTGGCCCAGAACCTCGCGCCATGACATGACCTGTTCCTCGGTGCCAAAGCCCCAGCCACGCAGCAGGTCTGGCCGGTTCAGATAAGCGCGCGCGCGTCCCATGGTGATACGGGGCCGGGCCACCATATCCCGTGCGACGGGAACCCCGGTGCAGGCCAGCGCGCGCTCGATCGCGGTCACGCTTGCCGATGGCCGGAACGACCGGAGCATTGCAAACGCACCGGCCACATGCGGTGCGGCCATCGAAGTGCCGGTCTTCGATGTCAGCGCGCGACGAGGCGCGGGCTGGGTCTGGGACGAATCCGCTGCCATGATTGATCGGCCCGGTGCCAGGAAAGCCACGGTGCTGTGATGGTTGGAACTGGTCCAGACCTCGTCATCCAGCGTTGTGTTTCCGACAGCCATGATGGAAGAAATGCAGGCAGGCGCGCCAATCGATCCATCGGTCGAGCCGTTGCCGGTGGTTGCAATGACGGCCACGCCTAGCGACCTGAGATTGTTGGCGGCAGCGGCAAGTCCGGGGAACACTTCGTCACATTCTCCGTCAAAGCGCGGTCCGTTGGTGCCTGTGCCCAGGCTCATGTTGACGACTGCGATATTGTTGCGCCGTTGCCAGTTGGCAGCCTGCTCCAACCCGAGCTGGACATCGGTCCATGACGCGCCGATGCAGGGCGTCAGCGGGTTGTTGCCACAGTTGTCGCGTTGCCGAAAGACATTGATCGGAATGATGTCGGCATCTCGCGCCATACCATGCGACATCGGCGGGTTCACGAGATGCCCCCCGGCAATTGCGGCCACATGCGTTCCGTGCCCACACCCATCCGTGTCGGGCTCGCAATCCACCCCGGCCACGCCGCTGAACGGGGTGATCTGGGATGTTTCGCCATTCGGGCATGTGCTGGCGTGTGCAGCTGACTGTTCTGTATTGGAGAAACAGGCAGAAGCGGGGATCTTGGTGTTGAACTGAGGATCGGAAAACGCGAGATGGCCGCGCCAGACCCCGCTGTCGAGAACGGCAATTGCCTGACCGCGACCGCTGGCCCGAAGATTGGGCAGCCCCACCCATAGCCGCCGTGCATCGACATGGGCTGTGGACTCGCCCAGATCAAGATCGAAGGTGATGCTCTCGCGTATCGTGTCAATACCCTGCATCGAAAGAAGTGCCTGCAGATCCGCTTCATCCACTCTGACAGTCATGAAGGGCACCATGCGGGCCGGGTTGAGCACGGCCCCCGCGCTCAGACGCGCCGCGACGCGGGAATTCGCGCGGTCGATACGGGTATCCTGTGCCTCGATCTGTGCGGAGTCCAATTCGCCATGGACCACGAAATCCACATCCAGCCCGACAATCAGAACGAGGGCACCTTCCGCCCGGACACGGTCGAGCAAACTGGCCGCATCTGTCGTGACATAGTTGCCGTCCGGATCGGACATCATGAGAGACGGCCCGTCCTGCGCCTGAACGCCCGCCACAGGACCCAGACTAAGTGCAAAGGCGATTACCAGCGCCCTCGTGCATGTCGTGCTGCGCCGGGAAAATTGATCGTAGCTGAAACGGAACATGGTGAGCACCCCTGAAAAAAGATTTGTTGTTAACTTCCCGATCCAATAACATAATTCGAGCTTTCCGGCAATTTCGGCGGTGCAGGGGCCGCGCGCGTCGGGGTTCCGCGGGCCATCTGGCCCGTCAAAGCCGTCGCGCCCTATCCGCCCACCATGCCCTGCATGTCGAAAATGGGCAGCAGGATCGCCAGCACGATCACCAGCACCATTGCGCCCACGACGATCATGGACAAGGGCTCCAGCAGCACGCTCAAGCGCTTGCGCTCGGTGCGCAGCCAGCTTTCGGCCAGTTGTGCGGCGCGGCTGCTCATCGGGCCCAGCCGCGCGCTGGACTCGCCGGTTTCAAGCAACTGCCGCTCGACCGGGTGCAGGAAATCCAGGCCCATCAGTGCGCGGGCCAGATTGTCGCCCCGGTCCAGCGCGGCAACGGCCCCTTCGGCCTGGCGGCGGTGGCGGGCCACGGACAGCCCCGCGCCCGCATGTTCCAGTGCTTGCGGTAGTGGCACGCGGCTGTTGATGACCAGCGCCAGCGTGCGCAGATACTGCGCCGCCGCCGCCATGCGCATCAGCCGCCCCACCAGCGGCAGGCGCAACAGCACCCGGTCGCGCTGCGCCCGCCATGACGGAATGCGCGCCGCCGCCACGACCAGCGCCACCAGCCCCGCCAGCGCCACCGCGATCACCGGCCAATGCGCCGCGATGCCATCCACGATCCCCAGCACGAACAAAGTCAGCGGGGGCAGGGGCTCGCCCGAGGCTTCGAACATGCCGACGATTTCGGGGGCGACCGTGACCATAAGGATCGCGCAGACCGCAATCGCCATTACCGTCACGAAGGCCGGATACAGCAGCGCCGAGGTCACTTGCGCCCGCTCTCCCAGCGCGGATTCCAGATGTTCGGCCAGCGTGTCGAACACGGCCGCCATCTCGCCCGACCGCTCGGCTGCGGCCAGCGCGGCGATATACCAGGGCGGCAGATCGCGCGCCGCCAGCGCCACAGCCTGCGACAGCGCAATCCCTTCCAGAAGCTGCGCGCGCAATTGCGCCGCAAAGCCCTGAATGCGCCGGTCAGGGGCGGCATCCTGCACCGCGGCAAGGGCGGCATCCAGCGCCAGCCCCGCCCCCAGCAGCACCGCCATCTGCCGGGTAAAGACCGCCAGCATGTCGCGCCCGATCCGCGCGCGTCGCCCGCCCAGACGCAGCCCACCACCTGCGCCCGCCGTCTGCGCGCGGATATCGCCGGGCAAGAGCCCCATCGCCCCGATCCGGGCCGAGGCATCGGCGCCATCCTCTGCCAGCACGACACCGCGCTGCACACGACCCTCGGCCGTGTAGGCGGTATAGGCAAAGGATTTCACGGATCAGGGCCGATGACGCGAAACAGCTCTTGCGCGCTGGTCGCCCCGGCGGCCACCTTTTCCAGCCCCAGCCGGTACAGCCCGTCAAGCGAACTGACGCTCAGCCCCGCACCGCGCAGCGCGACGCGCAACTGGTGCTCGGAGGCGCCCTGATCGATTGCAGCGCGGATATCGTCGCTGATTTCCAGAATGTCGAACACGCCGACGCGCCCGCGATAGCCCGCGCCCTCGCAATGCGGGCAGGGCGTATCGCCGCCTTCGGTCGCGGACCATATCTGGTCGGGCACTTCCAGCCCGGCGCTCTGGAACCGCTCGGCCATCTCGGCGTCAGGCGGGTGCGGGCGCGCGCAGTCGGGGCAGAGCCGGCGCAGCAGGCGTTGGGCGATCACTCCGCGCAGGGTGGCCGAAATCAGGTAATTGTCCACGCCCAATTCGCGCAGCCGCACGATGGTCGAAAGCGGGTTGTTGGCATGGACCGAGGAAAAGACCAGATGCCCGGTCAGCGCGGCCTCTGCCGCGACCTGCGCGGTTTCGCCATCGCGGATCTCGCCCACAAGGATGACATCGGGGTCCTGCCGCAGCACCGACCGCAGCCCGCGCGCGAATGTCATGCCGATCTCGGAATTGACCTGACATTGCGAGATGCCGGGCAATTCATACTCGATCGGGTCCTCGACCGTCAGGATGTTGCGCTGGCGCCGGTCGGCAAGCTGCAGCAGCGAATAGAGCGTCGTCGTCTTGCCGCTGCCAGTCGGCCCTGTGGCCAGGATGATGCCATCGGGCTGGCGCGCCAGCCGGTTGAGCATGTCCTGCTGCGCGGACGCCATGCCCAGATCCTCGGGCGCCATCAGCCCCGCGCTGCGGTCCAGCAGCCGCAGCACGATCCGCTCGCCATAAGGGCCCGGCAGGGTCGAGATGCGCACATCGACCGCCTTGCCCCCCAGCGACAGCGCAATGCGCCCGTCCTGCGGCAACCGCGTCTCGGCAATATCCAGCCCCGACATGACCTTGAGCCGTGACACGACACGCCGCGCGGGCACATCCGCGCGATCAAACGCCTGTTGCAGGCTGCCATCGACCCGGATGCGCGCGCGCAACCCCTCGCCATGCGGCTCTATATGCAGGTCGGACGCGCCGACCCGCATCGCGCGGCGCAGGATCTGGTTCACCAGCTTGACGACGGGCGCTTCCTCGGCATCTTCCAGCAGGTCGCGCGGGGCGGCATCGCGGATTTCGCCGTCATATTCGAATTGCAGCACATCCTGCGCGATCTGCCCCTGATCGCGGTCATAGACCCGCGTCAGGCGGTCCTGAAAGGCGCGGGCCTCCAACGCTTGCGGGTCCAGTTCGCTGCGGGCCAAGGCGCGGGCCAGCCGCAGCCCCTGCGCGCTGGCCTCGGGGCCGGTGACAAGCTGGCCGCCATCCAGCACGACCTGATGATCGCGCGCAAAGGCAAAGGGCAGGGGGTGGCGCTGTGCGGGTCCGGGTGCGCCGCTGTCCGGTTTGTCCGCCTTATTGCCCGACATTGGTCTGCAGGCGCGGGGGCAGGGCCGGATAAAGCCGTTCGCGCACCACCTTGTCCACGAAAAGCGAATCGAAGGGCTGGTTCAGATCGACCCCGTCAAAGGGAAACCCGCTGCGCTGGGGCGAGGGGCGGCGCTGCGGATCGCGCTGGTTGATCTGGCGCGTCACCGATTCGGACCTGCGGGCGATGTCGCGGGTCACCGACTCCGCATCCTGACCCGAGCGGATCACGCGCGGGCGCAGCATCACCAGCAGCACGCGCTGTTCCTCATCGACATTCGAGGACCGGAACAGATTGCCGATAAGGGGCAGGTTGCCCAAGCCCGGAACGCGCTGATCCGAGGTGCGCGAGCTGTCCTCCATCAACCCGCCCAGCACGATCACCCGGCCATCGCCGACCAGCACATTGGTCGCCAGATTGCGCCGCGCCGTGATCTCGCCCCCCGCCGCGGCAGAGGCGCCGGTCAGGTTGGACGCCTCTTGTGCGATGGCCATGCGCACCTGATTGTCGCTTGTGATCTGCGGGCGCACTTTCAGCGACAGGCCGACATCGCGCCGTTCGATGGTCTGAAACGGACGCTCGGGCGTCGCGCTGTCGCCCACTGTTGCGAAAGAGCCTGTGACAAAGGGCACATTCTGCGCCACCACGATTTCGGCTTCCTGATTGTTCAGCGTCGTCACGGCGGGGGTAGAGAGCAGCCGTGTGCTGCGTTCGCTGGCAAGCGCACCCAGCAGCCCCGCGAAATCGGTGCCCCGGACACCGACGGCACCACCGCTTCCGAAATTGGGCGTATTGCCCGACGCAGCTGCACTCAACAGCCCCAAAAGCGAACTGCGCCCATCCAGCGAAAAAGAGGTGCCGCCCCCGATCGCGTCATTCAGAATGCCGCCGAACTGCACCGAAATATCCGAAAAGCTGCCCGCCGACAGCTCGAAGATGACAGCCTCGATCAGCACCTGCGCGGGTTCGCGATCCAGCGCGCGCACAGCATTGACGATATCCTCGATCTCATCCGAGGGCGCGCTGATCAGCAGCGCATTCGTTTGCGGTTCGGCCGTGATGCTGGCCGCGTTCGAACGGTCGTCATTCTCGCCCAGTTGCGGCAGGGATTGGCGCAGCACCTCGGACAGGGGCTCGGCCTCGGCATAGTCCAGATGCACCACGCGCGAGACGCGGCGCCGCTGCGGCGTGTCGATCTGGCGCAGCAGATCGCGCACGCGCTGGCGGAAATCATTGGGGCCGGACATGATGATCGCGTTCGCGCGCCGGTCGGCAGACAGGCTGGCCCCACTGGGCACGATGGCCAGAGTCTCGATGACCGTCACCGTGTCCTCGGCATCGGCATGGTCCAGGCGGATCGTTTCGATCTCGCGGGTGCGCGGGGTGTCGAGCTGGCGGATGACATTGGCGATCCGGTCGATATTCTCGCGCCGGTCCGACAGCACCAGCAGCCCTGACGAATACACCGGCGTCAGCACGGCGTCATCGGGCAGAAGCGGCAGCACCACATCAAGCAGCTCATCCAGATTCTCGCTCTCGACCGGCAGGACACGGGTCTCGAATGTGCTGCGCCCGCCGGGGCCAGAGGCGCGCAGGCTGCGCGCATCGCGCATCGGCACGATCCGGTCCACATCATCCCCCGGCACGATGGTCAGGCCGTTCGATTCCAGCACATTGTCAAAGATCTCGAGGATCGCATCCGCCGAGACGGGTGCCGGGGCCACAACACTCACAGTGCCCGACACGCCAGGATCCACGATGAAATTGCGCTGCGTCTGTTCGGCCACGATCTCGACAAAGCTGCGCAGTTCGACATCGCGCAGATCAAGCCGGATCTCAGCGCGCGCAGGCAGCGCGGACAGCAAAAGCGCCAGAAGCACCAGCAGCCATGCCGTGCCCCGCAGGGCCGCAGGCCGCGCCCATGACGCTGAATGTACGGGGTGTTGTGGCGTCATCGCGGCAGACAATCACTGACCCATTTCTTCGGGGGTCGGCTCGTGATCGTCATCGACCATGTGGTCCCATTCGTCATCCCATTGCCCATCCCAGCCGTCATCCCAGTCTTCGTCTTCCCATTCCTCATCCAGAATGTCCTGCATGGCCCGGTCCCAGGCATCGTCCCACGCGTCGTCCCAGTCATTCAGCCATTCGTCATCGGACAGGTCATCATTCAGAGCAGAAGGGTCGGGGTCACTGGATACCGCCTCTGACGCGGCTTCGGCAAGCTGCATGTCCACAGGGTGATCGTCCCCTGTCCCCGGCGGTACAATCAGCGAGATGCTGCCATCGTCATGCTGAACGCGCACTTCGCCCGCGGCAACTGCGATCACCTCGCCACCGCCGGGCAGGATGCTGCCCTGCCGCACGATCAGTTCCTCGCCCGAATCGCGGATAAAGGCCAGATCGGCCCCGGCACCCAGGACAGAGCCGGTCAGCCTGTAGTCTTCGCTCACGAAGGGACCCGGATCAGGTTCTTCAGGGGCAGCGGCCTGAGGCTCGGGCGCGGGTTCCTCGACTTGCGGCGGCGGGGGGGTGCCGAAAATGGCGGGCCAGTCTGCGCCCAGCGTGTCGGTGGATGCCTGCCGGATGGTCGGGGCAGTCGCGCGATCCGGCAGATGCGCCCGTAACGGCGCCCCCCCGAGCGGCGCAATCTCGAGTTGCGCATCCGGGGTGCTGCGCGCAAGACCTTTGCCGGGGTGCAGCACGCCTGCGCCAAACACCCCGAACGCGACGGCACCTAGGGCAAGGCTGACATGCCCGAACGGGCGCAGCGTGCGATTGGGACGAAGCTGTTTCAAAAGACCTCTGCAAACATGACCGGATATTCTGAAGGACCAGAATATCGCACTGGGAACCTTGTTGCATAATGAACCTTTCGCACCCGTCGATCAAGCATTGCCTGTATCGGGGTCCGCGCGTTCTGAAGGCGGTGCATTCCGGCATCAGGAGGCCCTTGTTGCGACGGCCATGGTTGAAAACCAATAGGCAAACAGCGCTTGATCTTGTAGCCTGACAGCGAAAACACTTGCACATCTTGCGGACGGGCTGTTCCGGCGCCTGTCCCGGTGCCAATGATAACAGGTCGGCCTGACCCGGCATCCACCCGGGCGCGCAGGTCGCGGATGAGGGGTGCGGAACGTGGTCAATCTGGTACATGATGCGATGCGGCCTGCGGGGTGGCGCGCGCGGTCAGCAGGCTTGCCGATGCTGTGTGTCGCGATGCTTCTGGCGTCCTGCGAACCGGCGGGCACGCTGGGCGGGTCGAGCGGGTCGGCGAATGATTATCTGGTCGCGCGGCAGGCGCTCGAGACCGGGAATTACGCGCTGGCAATCCGGCGGTATGAGCGGTTGATCGACCAGGCCGGCACATCGGCCGGGCGGCTGCAACTGGAATACGCCCACAGCCTGCTGCGCGCCGGGCAGTTCGAACGCGCGATCGCAAGCAGCAGCGAATTGTTGCAGGCATCCGATGGCAGTGTTGCCGCCAATGCGCGCGCCGTGCGCGGGACCGCGCGGCATGAAGCGGCGCGCAGCATGATCGCGCAGGGGCAATCGGGGTCCGAGGCGCGCAGCCTGCTCGAAGGCGCGCGCAGCGATCTGGGTGCCTTTGTCGAAAGCCACCCGCAGCTTGATGCAGCGGGCGCCATGGCCGCGCGGTTGCAGATGATCGCTTCCGATCTGCGCGGACTGGGCTGAGCGCCGCGCCGCCTGCGACAGGACTTGAAGGCACGATCCATGACCAACCCGCTCCATGATGCCCTGTTCGCGCCGCTGTCGGGGCAGGACCGGGGGTTTCTGCACCTGCCCGATGGCCGCGAAATAACGGCCGCAATGTTTCACGACATGACAGCGCGCAGCGCGAATGCCCTGCGCGCCGCCGGGCTGCGGCCCGGGGACCGGGTTGCCGTTCAGGCCAGCAAAAGCCCCGAGATGCTGGCGCTTTACGCGGCGACGGTTGCGGCGGGGCTGGTGTTCCTGCCCCTCAACACCGCCTATACCCCCGAGGAACTGGCCTATTTNCTGTCCGATTGCGCGCCAGGCCTGCTTCTGGTGGACCCGGATCGCGCGGACATATGCGCGCCTCTGGCCGAGCGCCATGGCGCGCGCCTGGAAACACTGGGGCAGGGCGGCAGTTTCGACGCATTGGCAGCAACGCAATCCACCGACTTCACGCCCGCACCGCGCGCGGGCGATGATCTGGCCGCGCTGCTATACACTTCGGGCACGACCGGGCGGCCCAAGGGCGCGATGCTGACGCAGAAAAATCTGCTCTCGAATGCCCGCGCGCTGGTCGATGCCTGGCGCTTTACCCGCGATGATGTGCTGCTGCACGCGCTGCCGATCTTTCACACGCATGGGCTGTTCGTGGCCACCAATACAGTGGCGCTGGCCGGGGCCAGCATGCTGTTTCACCCAAGGTTCGATCTGGACCAGATCATCGCGGCCCTGCCGCGCGCCAGCGTGATGATGGGCGTGCCGACCTTTTATACGCGGCTGTTGCAGGACAGCCGCCTTGACCGCGATCTGGCCGCGCATATGCGGCTTTTCATCTCGGGCTCTGCGCCGCTTCTGGCGGAAACGCATCGCGACTGGCAGGCGCGCACGGGCCATGCGATACTGGAACGCTACGGCATGACCGAAACCAATATGCTGACCTCGAACCCGTATGAGGGCGCGCGCCGTGCAGGCACTGTGGGCCAGCCCCTGCCGGGGATGGAGCTGCGGATCGCCGCGCCCGACACCGGCACCCCGCTGCCGCAGGGCGAGACCGGCATGATCGAGGTGCGCGGCGCATCGGTCTTCAAGGGTTACTGGCAGATGCCGGAAAAGACCGCCGAGGAGTTCCGCGCGGACGGGTACTTCATGACCGGCGATCTGGGGCGGATCGATGGGGACGGCTATCTTCATATCAGTGGACGGGCCAAGGATCTGGTCATCTCTGGCGGGTACAACATCTATCCCAAAGAGGTCGAACTGCTGCTGGACGAGATGCCGGGCGTTCTGGAAAGCGCTGTGATCGGCGTGCCGCACCCCGATTTCGGCGAAGCGGTGCTCGCGGTGCTGGCGCCGACGGGGGCGGGGCCTGATATTGCGGCGATCCGGGCCGCGATTGCCGACAGGCTGGCGCGCTACAAGCAGCCCAAGGCCTATGTCACGCTGCCGGAACTGCCGCGCAACACGATGGGCAAGGTGCAGAAAGCCGCACTGCGCAAGGATTACGCGCAGTATTTCACGGACGAGTGCACGTAGCGCGCACGCTCACCCGACCAGCACGCGATTCAGCACATCGGCCAGTTCCTGCCGCTGCACGGGTTTGGGCAGCGTATCGACAAAGCCCGCATCCAGATAATCGGTCACCTGATCGGCCATGACATTTGCGGTCGCGGCGATGGCCACGGGCATGGGGCGGCCTGTGCGCGTGGCCTCTTCCTGCATGACGCGCAGCGCCTGCAAGCCGTCCATGACCGGCATCGAGATATCGAGCAGCATCAGATCGAACTCCTGCGCGCGCCACATGTCGCAGGCCTGCGCGCCGTTTTCGGCAAACTCGGCCTCCAGCCCCGAGCGGGACAGCATCAGCGCCAGAATCCGGCGATTGGTCGCATTGTCATCGGCCACCAGCACCCGGCGCCCGCGCAGCTTGTCGGCAAAGCCCGCGACCGGGTCCGTGGCCGATGTATGCAGTGCGCCCGTCTCATCCGGATCCGACGCGACGGGCACGACAAGGCGCACATCCGCCCGCGTGCCCTTGCCGGGTGCGCTGTCGATGCGGATTTCGCCCTCCATCAACTCGATCAGATTGCGCACGATGGTCATACCCAGCCCGCTGCCGCCAAAGCGCCGGGCCGTGCCGGCCTCTGCCTGCTCGAACGCGTCGAAGATGCGCTGCACCTCTTCGGGTGACATGCCGATGCCAGTATCGATCACGCTGAACTGCAACTCGCGCGGGTTGGTCGAATCGATCAGCAGCGTGACCGACCCCGATTGCGTGAACTTGATCGCATTGCTGAGCAGGTTCTGCAGGATCTGGGTGATGCGGGTTTCATCGCCCATCCGGCGATTGCGCGCGCCGGGCGCAAAACGGATGGCAAACTCGACCCCCTTGGTCCGGGCATTCGCGCCATGCAGCGAATCGATCCGGTCAACCAGTACATCCATGTCGAAGGGCCTGCGCTCCAGCCCCAGCTTGCCGGCCTCGACCCGCGAGATGTCCAGAATGTCATTGAGCAGGCTCAGCAGACTCCAGCCTGAATCGCGGATGGTGCGCAGCATGGCGGCCTGTTCGGGGCTCAGATCGGTATCGGCCAACAGATCGGCCATGCCCAGAACGCCGTTCAAGGGCGTGCGGATCTCATGGCTCATATTCGCGAGGAACTGGGATTTGGCGCGGCTCGCGGCCTCTGCCGCCTCTCGCGCGCGGATCATCTCGGTGATGTCCACGCGCAGGCCCACGCGCCCGCCCTCACGCGTGCGGGTGTCGCGGATGCGCACGATCCGCCCATCGCTGAGGGTTTCTAACAGCGGTGCATCCGCCAGATGGTGCCGGGCCAGCGCGGCGGCGATCCATGCCTCGGGCGTGCGATCACTGCGGTCGACGATCTCGCCGGTCTCGATTGCGCGGAGCAGGATATCCTCGAATGTCGCGCCCGGCACCGCAGCGGCAGAGGTCTTGGGATAGAGCTTGCGATAGCGCTCATTCGCCAGCACCAGCCGGTCCTCGGCGTCGAACAGCAGGAACCCGTCATCCAGTGCCTCGACCGCATCGACAAGCTGTTGGCGCGCGCGGGCGGCCGCAGCTTCGGCAGCGCGGGCCTGTTCGCGGGCCTGATGCAATTCGGTGATGTCGACGCGCAGCCCGACGCGCCCGCCATCGGCGGTGGGCTGTTCCACAAGCTGCAGGACCGTGCCATCGCACAATTGGGTGACCATGGGCTTGCCTTCGCGATAGGCGCTCAGCCGTTCCTGCAGCCATTCCTCTTCACGCCCGATCGCTTCGACATGATACCCCTTCTCGAGCCCGGCGCGCATGATCTCTTCCAGCCGAATGCCGGGAACGATGGCATCCGCGTTGTCCTTGTGCAATTCGCGGTAGCGCTTGTTGGCCAGCACCAGCCGTTCCTGCGCGTCGAAATGGACGAACCCGTCCTTGAGCGCATCGATCGCCGCGACCAGCCGTTCCTGCCCGGTCTGCCGCCCCAGCGCCGTGGCGTAGTTGTTGGCCGTGGTTGCCAATGCATCGATGACCTGCGGCGACCAGCACTCGAACGCGCCATCCCCCGGCATGTGACAGATATCAAAGCCCAGAAACCCGACGCAATGGCCGTCCGTGATCACCGGAAAGCAGCACATCGCCGCAATCTCTTGCGGGTGCAGAAACGCGCGCTCCGCATCGGTCATGTGCTCGGGCGATTGCAGCACGAAATCGGTGCCCTGAATCAGATGGCTGGCCAGGCGCTCCATCCCGACTGCGCGCAGGTTCTGGTTTTGCAGGATGGGGTTGTCGACATAGGGCTCGACCGTGCTATCGCACCATTCAAACACCTGCGAGATGATGCAATCGGCCCCGTCATCCCCGATCCTGACAGGCTGGTCCAGCATGAAGGCATAGGCGCGGTTGACCCCTGCGGCCTGTCCCACCTCGGCCAGCATGCGGTTGCGTTCGGTCACGATGTCATCGCTGCCCAGCAGACGCCGCGAGAAATCGGCGACAGCGGCCAGAATATCCTGCTGGCGTTTGTATTCGGTGATATCGGTCTCAACAGCGATAAAGCCGATATGCCGCCCGTCCTGATCGCGCCGGGGCTGGATTTCCAGACGCAGCCAATATTCCTGCCCCGAGCGGCTGCGGTTCAGGATATCGGCGGCCACAGGCTCGACCTTGTCCAGCGCGCGGCGGATGCGGGCGACCGTGTCGGGGTCGGTACGGTCACTGTGCAGAAAGCTGCCGGGCTTGCGTCCGCGCACCTCATCCAGGCGCCAGCCGGTGCGGGCCTCAAAGGCCGGGTTGACCCATTCGATCAGCCTGTCGCAGTCGGCGATGATGACCAGGTTGCGGGTATGGCGCGCGACATCGCCCAACTGCTTGAGGGTTTCGAGCTGTTCGCGCTCTTCGGTGATATCCTCGATGAAATTGCAGATGATCCTCCGCCCGTCCTGTGACGGCAGTTGCATCCCGCGCAGCCGCACCGGATAGCGCCCGCCATCCTTGCGCGCAAAGGTCTTCGTGACCGGGCTGTAGGCGCCGGTTTCGCGCAGCTCTGCCTGCGCGCGGGTGTCATCCTCCGGGTTTTCGGGCAGTGCGAAGTCGCGGTAGTCGAGTTTCAGAAACTCCTCACGCGTATAGCCGGTCGGGGCCAGCATGGCGGGGTTGATATCGATTGTGGCGCCGGTGTCCAAATCATGCAGCGCAATGCCCACCGGCGAGGTTTCGACCAGCGCGGAATAGAGCGCATCGCGTTCGCGCACCTGCGCCTCGGCCGCGACCCGGTCGGTTATGTCACGGATGACAAACACATAGCCCGGTTTCTGACCGTCAAAATCGGCCATGCGCGGGGCGGCGGACAGTTCGTACCAGACTTTGCCATGCGGCATGTCAAGCTGGTAGTCCAAGCCCCGGACACTGCCTTTTTCCGCCGCGAGTTGCATTGCGTGCCGGCTCAATTCAGCCAGTTCCGGGGGCAGGACCTCTTCGGGGGTGCGGCCCAGAAACGACTCTCGCAGCAGGAGCAGCCCCTGTTCATGGCTTGTATGGGCGTCAATGTAGCGGCCTTCGGCATCAAGCTCGAGCAGGATATCGGGCATGGCGTCCAGCTTCGCGCGCAGACGCGCCTGGGCGCGGCGCAGTTCCTGTTCCTCAGCCTTGCGCAGGGTGATGTCACTGACAACGGCGATGGTCGTTGCCAGCTTGCCATCCGCATCATGGCGCGCCCGGATCGAGGCGCTGACCCAGATCGTGGTGCCATCGACGCGCAGCAGGCGCAGATCATGCCGCGCGGCAACATCCGATGCCCGCGCCAGAAACAGGGCCAGCGCCGTGTCGCGGCGCGACGCTTCCAGAAAATCGGTAAAGGCGCGGCCTGTCAGATCCTTCACGCCCAGCATTTCGGCCATGCGGGGGTTGGCATAGCGGGTGGTGCCTGTCGCATCCAGCACCCAGATCCCGTCATGC